>BNJS01000433.1_pt1 | contig 149636 bp, 158 predicted proteins | sample 8540461 | NCBI WGS metagenome assembly BNJS01 (sample SAMD00202454, study PRJDB9452) | human saliva metagenome | isolation source: human saliva | place: Japan | reverse complement strand
AATGAAAATATATTAAAAGTGGTTTTGCTATTATTACTGCTGGTTTGCTAAAGTAAATGCTCAGATTGTAACCAGGGGCAGCATAAACGAAATGAATTACACCATCTGTGGTTAAAAGAATAGATGATGTCGCATCTGCTGCATGGAAAACGAATGCAAGTCTCTTCATTAAATGATGACACAAAGCAATGCTATAAACGAAATATGTAAGAAAAAATCCTAGAAATTTTAGAACAAAATTCAATGGGTGTGGTAAAAGCTCTGAAGAAGCTAACAATCTAAGAACAAATTTAGACGACTTTCCTACTATAAAAGTAAGTTAGATGCTTCTCCCTGAACCTAATTACAAGGTGTTGACGAGCTACCTATCAAAAAAAGTCGCTGGCGGACTTGAAAAGGTGACCAAATTCAAAGGTTATACATCTCTGCAATACCGAGTTTTCTGTGTGAAGCTAAATAACATTTTTAATATATAATCCTTACAAAACTCCCATGATTTGCAAGGGAGTTTTATTCTATAAGAATTGGTGCTGGTTTTTTTACTAAAGGTCTGAATCCTTCTCCATGAACATTGATGATTTCCTAGGCCTTCAGTCATCACTAAGGGTTTTCTTAGTTTTCGCTATATACACATCCACTCACCGTGCAGTGAAATAATTCTCTTTCCAAATTTTTCTAGCGCTAGGTCTCTCGGCGAAATCGTTTCTGTGCATAAGCATTTTGAGGAGTTCATTTTCCTTTTGGAATGCAACATATATCAGCATCATGGACTTTCAGCTGTCTCAAAACTGAGGTCAAACTCTATGTTGCTGATTTCAAAATGCTCCTGCTCGTCTTCTTCCACCACGGCACTTCTTTGTGATAGCTTTTATCTTTATACAAAGAAGTTCAGTGTCAAATGGTTTGGTGATGTAGTCATCCGCACCTATCTGGTAGCAACACTTTTAGAAATGTCTTCTCGTAAGTTCTTGGCTGTCCAGAGATATGATAGGCATATTTTTATTGATGCGCCCAACATTCTTCTGCGGTGAAAATCCGTCCTTTTTAGGCATCATGACATCAATACCAATATCAAATTCATTTTCCATGAATTCTTTTTAGTCTGATTCTCCATCGGTTGCAGCGTTACCTCCTGATTGTTCTAATCATAAGATAGTCTTTTAGCACCGCCTTTCAAAACTTTGATCATCTTCAACCAACAAAATTCTATTATTATTCATATTTCTTATTTTTAGTGTTAATTATTTAGCTCATTGGCAGCTTCACTACTAAAAAGTGACTTCCCTGCCCCTTTTGTGGATTCTACTAAAATCTGCCCTCCATGAGGATTCTATGATGCGTTTCACATAGGACAAACCTAAGCCTGTCCCTTTACAGTATATGGACATTTCCTGTTTCTTCACGGAAGAATTTTTCAAGATTTTCTTCTTGTTAAGGCCTCCATTCCATTCCTTTATCAGAAATTTCTGTTACATGTTGTTATTCCTTCGTTTCAGTTTTTATGTTGGGTTTCTGTTTTCAGGAGAATGTTATTAACGTTATCGAAGGTTTATAAGTGGTGGACAGGTGAAATTCATCTATTTTAATGTGAATTTCTCCGCTGCTGCGTCTGTGGAGCCATATAACTCTCCAATTGGTCTGAAAGACTCCCGCAAGGATTTATTATTATCAATTCCCTCACATTAGTCTGTTTTCAAAGCACAGTTGCATCTCCTTTTTCGTTCAATTTTGAACATATTCAGAACACTTTCCACTTTCTTTTCATCCGAATATTTTTCCTTTATCCAGCTGTAGTATTTCACTTTCTCTGGATTGGTGGCTGTCTTATCATTATTCAATGAATGCCTTGAAACTGAAATAGTTCTTAAAAGGTGTGTCTTAAACTCATGAGACATATTATTGATAAAATCCGTCTTGATGTCGGCTATTTTCTTTTGTCTCATCATATAGTTAACGAAATGATATAAATCCCCAAAATCGTAAAAGCGATAATACCATTCCCAACAGCATCGGAATATTATTTCTTGCTAAAGAATAGTCTTTATGGGGAAAAATTAAAGACAAAAGTATATATCGTCCTATCCTTATTATCTGTAAAAGAGGATAAGAATGCTGCGCACCTTTCCTTCTTCTTTTCTTTAATGTCATTTTGCTGCGGATAATTTCTCTCATTATTTTTGTTCAAAATAGCAAATCCAAAATCACTAATCCCCATCATGCACCTAAGCTCTGGTCAGCACAGAGTCGAGAACTTTCAGACTTACCCTTCTCTCCACAGGAAGATTGCTGGCATTTAGTTTTGCAAACTCTTTTGAGCTGATAGATTGTTATTTCTTACCGTTTGGTTGATTTAAGTGGTTTTCTGGGGATTACGGGATCTTTTCTGATGTTGATCTGCCCTTCATCCGTGTACATTTTCATTAGTTCCAAACTATCTCCCTTTTGGGATATATAGGAATATTTTGACTTTCTATGATTTTTTTTGAAAAGAAATTTGTTTTTGTGGCAGAATCTGTTACCTGTTGTATGGGTCTGTAGCTGGTTGTTCATATAGAAACTACAGGTTATTTCCCAAATTAGGATATTCCACATTCAGATACTGCTCTATCTCTATTCCTTCTATTTTTTGGTTTGTGGTTTCTGGTACTATACTTTATTAGAAAATCCTGCTCAAAGCACGATAATAACCTCTAACCCAATACAACTGCAGAAATAAGAATGACCAATGATAGTCATCATAAAAGGACAATATTAGAATAAAACGATTATTCATCTACAATATTTTGTTAAAATATCTACTTTATTATGTATAAACAAATTTATACCACAAATATTAGAAATAATATGTTAAAAACGAAATATTTAACAAAATATTTTTCATAAAATCTATTTTTTTTCTTTCGTCTTCATCACATGAAATACTGTATTATGACTTTCTTCTTGGAGTATCTGTTGCTCATTTGCCCGCAGTTCTGGTAGATTTTCTGGGGTTTTTATATTTGAGCCAGCCGTCTTCATCACCAACCCTCAAATTTATATATGTAAAAGGCTCAGCAGCCTACACGTGTGTCAGATTGATTTTAACATCTTTTAGTCTTTCTGCCAACCGCTTCCCAGCTCCATGCTTCCTGTTAACAATAATATCTACCGGAGGATTTTTCCTGTATCAAAATTTTTCACAAAAATTCCTCTATTTGTAAATTTCTGCTTCATTCATGATTTTCTTTCTACAATTATTTTCCATTCATCTGGCGAAACTTTTCTTTTGGTTTCTTAATGGGTACAAGCAGAACATACCATGTAGTAATGCCTTACCTATATTTTTGAATTTCGGTAACTTCTAGTTCATATTCATTCCTTGGTCATCCAGAACATATTTTGCCATCTCTCTGCGCATCATATTTTATTCTATTTGGCTTCATGTTTTTATATAGTCCTGTTTTGTGCATAACCACCAGTGTTTTCATAGATAGGAGACATAATATTTTTGTTTAAAAACTCCTCGTAAATCTCTTGTGTCAAGACAAAAACCTCTTTGTCTTCGCTTATCACATCGTCATGGGTGTCATCTCTTTTCTTGTCTATTGACCAGCCCTATTTTCATCTTTTACCACATAGGCATGTGATTTTGTTCCTCTATCAATGTTTGAAACATCATCATATTTTTGGAGGGATAATCATTTTCCTTCTTGGTCAAAGACATTTCCGTTTATTTTGCCTTAATACATATTTTGCTCTTAAAGACTTCCGTATCTCATATAAACTGCACTGAGTTTCTTCACCCACTTTTGACTCCCCAAAATCCATTTTTTTCTCCAAAGGCTTCATTTAGGGATAATCTTCATAATGATAAAAAATATTCTTAGTTTAGCACACATAACCATGTAAAAACCCAGCCTTCATTATTGGTGAATTTTTCCATCAAAGCTGGTTTTTAGTGATTCTTTCTATTCTTACCTATCTTTATGACTCTCCCATAAATAGGGAATATTTGCAGCTTTCATTCTCAAAATAAAAGCTTCCAATATTTTTATTTTTTACCATGAGATATCTGGACACACTACAAGTCGTATCATTTTTTATAAATAGGATAAAGTTTTCATTTTTCATTATCCTCAAATTCAAAATCCTATAATAAAGAAGGGCGGATATCCTCTGTCACGTTTAACAACCTCAGCCAAGTAAACACGGTAATTCCCCTACTTGCTATGAGGGATTGATTTCGTATATCTACCATTCAGCATGGAATATCATCCAATTTCCTGTTCGAAACTTTGCACGAATACAAAAAACTTACTAAAATAGAGTAAAAAAGTATGTTTTAATCGCTTTAATTTCTTTTATAATTTTATGTAAAAGTTACATTTTTCTTTCCTCTGTCTGTTGATATTCCAAAAAATTTAAAGAAATCAAACTTTCTTTCTGCTAATAAACACATACTCAACGTCTCCTTCAAGCTCTCAAAACGCCCCGAAAGCCTGATGCCCAAGAGATCGCCATAGATTTGAAAACTTGAAGATTGTCATCTGTTTCAGTTCTCTCGGCAACTGACTCATTTGGCGGTTCCCAGTACTGCACTTGGCTGTCATGCAGCCCGTGTTGTCAGGTGGGACAATGCCCCAGCTTCCCACATTGTCAGCAAGGAGAATAGAGTTTCATATAATCATAATATTGCTTTTGGTTAGGTTTCCCATTCATCATATTCTCCAGTGGTGACGGATAATTCATCCAGCATGGTGGTCACCATCTGGCTTTCTGCACGATGCCATAGAACAACTCTGGGCTTCGACTCATCTGGCGCCATCAGACCTACACTTCGCCCATGGCGTGAGATGCTCTGGCGAGTATATTGGTGCCCCAGCAAAATCTTGCTGCATCTGGCAATCATAAAAGTATTTTTCTTGTGAAGCTTTTCCCGTCTTCATACCATTCTCCTATTCTCACTCCCTCGGATATGAGCAATCGCATGACAAAGCCTCTATCAAGAAAGCCTCACTTCCAAACGCAACAACTACTACAGCCACTGAGCAGTGGGTTTTCCCAGCTGTTTTCGTGTCTTTATGATGAAATCGGAATGCTGGTTTCCCATCTCGCGAAGAGCGCCATATTCTTTCAGAAATATAGTTTCACTATGAACTCCTTAAGACTTCCTGTTGTTTCAACGGTTGGTCGCGGTCTTTCATATGAGCCAGAGTTAGGTGTAGTCATGGAAACATAGCCATAACGCAAAGTTTTGGTATCAAACTCCCAAATTCGGTCGATATAAGCCGGCTAAAGCGGACATTAAAACCAACCTGTAATGATACGACTGGTTATCAATGATTTCGTCAAACAGTCTCTTTCTCTTTCTTGAGAACAAATAATTTTGAATATCTCAAAGAAAACCTTCAGCACCTCTTTCTGTATGAGGAATCGGCTCCTGCCAATATTTCTTTCTCTGTTTGTGAAAGCGGGTTTCAATCAGTTTAGAAATTAGTGTTTTTCCTTCATTGGTCCGACATAGTCGTGCAGTATGTTCACGGCATATTCTAAATTTTCTTCCCCTTTTTGGAAAAGTTTCCATTCCGCAAAAAGGCGTTATCGGCAGGGACTATGAAATCTGTAATGCTCATCGAAGTCGTAGAAGACTCACGATAAATATACTCAGATTTGGTTTGAAAACACCTACATCAAAACTGCGTCTTTTCATGGAAAATCGAAGCATCTTCTTCGCCGGCACGTTCCTGCCTTATGCAAACTATGAAATGCGAGGCTTTAAATAACGATGTAGAAAAATGTATTGTCATTCGCCCAGACTGTTTTCCCTGTGGTGTTTTTCTATCGCTTCTGAGAAGTTTTTCTTACTTCAAATCATTTTATTCGGATGGTATCGCCTTCCTGTAATGTCTTCTGAATAGGCAAAGGGCACGTATTATCCAGCGAAGAGAGCAAAATTCCGCCCACATCGTAGAAATCGTGGTTCTGAGCTAAAATATTTACATCGGTAAGCTCTTCTTCGTTTTCTAAGTCGTGCTCATAAAAAAAAAAACAGGATTCTTCCACCCTTGTGATAGCGGGTGATATAATATTGATTAAAAAAATAGGGCAGACTCTCATCATCTTCTTTGTAGCGGGCTTTCATTTCTTGGGAAAATTTCCTCTTGGAGCTGTTTCATTATCCTTCAGGTAAATTACAGTAGGCATTTTCCTCCTCTAAATAGCGATGACCTCTGGGTTTTCCTATCATTGAGCCAGTAGTAGTTGTCTGTTCTCTGGTCACCATGTGCTAGGTTTCTTTTTCTATCTTTTAGCTTTGTGGTTGTTTTCATTTTGGTATTTTTAAAATAACCTCCCTTAACCAAGAGATGTTAGTAACTAATTATGTTTTAACAATGAAAAAAAATTATTTTATTTACTATTTGCAATGTACCTTTTCTATCGCCATCGCCATAGAAGGAGTTTCTTTCGTAGGCGCCATTACGTACATCCACTACCAGTCCTGCTTCTTCCGCAGCCAGTCTCGTTCCCTCTCCGAAAACACCCATTTTTGTCTCCTTGTTTAAAAATCTTCAAAATTTCTGAATAGCGATTTTATTCCCTGAGGACCGATACGAGTCATGTCATAACTTTGGGTCTTTATATCAGATAGTCATGCATTACCGTTTGTACATCACAGCTTTTGGTCCAGTCTATTCCAGCACTGTCCAAAACCTTAGGGATATCATCTCCATCACATCAGAACACGGCAAAAAGATATTTTCATCTGGATATTTTTAAACAAAGGCAGCATGTCCGCCACTGTTTTCTCTCCAAAACTTATCTTTTCTTCTGTAAACAATGTGTTTCTAAATAGTTCGCAACAGCTTCGATGGACAGATGTTATCTCATGCTGTCTGGCACCTGGAAACGAAGTCTGCCAATCTGAAAATAGTGGTCTATAGCTCTACTTGAATATTATCCTGTATACTGTGAAATATCTATTTTCAGCTGTCTGAACTCTTCATCTATCCCCTGCTACTTGTATAAAAAGAAGGAAGTCTACCTTTTATTTTTCTATAAGTCTAAATATGGAGATGATTCTGCACTTGGTGCAAGTTGTGATACCAATATTGACCTTACTTTCATCATTTATCCTTATAGGTTCATAAAAATACAAATTTCCGAAAACCGCCAGCATAGGCAAAATTTGGAGCGACGCAACATACAAAAATTTTATAATACCACTCCTCTGGCAAAGTGGCTTTTCTTTTGTGAAGGAAATACATGTTTTTATCACAAAACACCAGCTCTGGATGCATATATATGTAAGCCTGTCTCTATCAACACCAAATAATAATGAGCAATTACCGCCATCATTATTATAAGAGATTCTATAAATAAAAAACCGCTGGAGCCAGTAATCCCAAAATCAGCCATTTTAGGCTGGAGCAATCGTCTATAAAACAGCAAAGTAAGAAGCAGTTCTCAGTAAATAATAAATACTTAGGACTATTATCATAAATCCTATCTTATTCAAGAACTCAGCTCCAAATATCAATATCCGTCACATAACGAGGAACAATAGAATATACTGAGCCAGCAGGAGAGCTGGCTGACAATGAAAAACACCGCTGACAAATATCCAGCTGAGCACATTATTCTGAGCCTCTCCCATAAGGCTGCAAGATATTCCTGAAAGAAAACCTCTTTTCTGTATCCAGTTAAACAAAATCAAGCTATACCCTAGCCCAAGAAGGGTAAAATAACCCAATCATGGTTTTCAACGATTCTAACCACTCCATTTTTCAACAAAAATAAGGTTTTTATATTATTTTTAAACCTGAAGATTTAAAAAGATTATATTTGCACCTTTGATTCTGAATGAGTTAGTTATTATCCTACATTACAACGAAAAAGAAAATATCGAGATAATATTTCGGCTATATTTCTTTGGGGACAAGATTTTCATGTTTTAGTCGTAGATGATTCCTCACCCAGACGGCACTGTGGAGATTGTAAAAACCTTCAAAATGAGTTTCCTGCACATCTCCATTTGAGCGTTAGAAAAGTTAAAATGGTTTAGGAAAAGGTTTATCTGCACGGCTTGGCTGGGCGCCCGTCACAATTATGATTATGACTTTTTGAGATGGATGCCGATTTTCTCACAGTCCCAATGACTTACCAAAATTATTGAAGCCTGCCAAAATGCCGATATGTCCATAGGTTCTAGATACCGCGGGCGTGAATGTGGTCACACTGGCCCATGAAACGCAGAGTGCTGCTGTCTTAGTTTTCTGCATCGAAAGCATGTGAGATTCATTTAGGAATTCTATTCATGACACCACGGCTGGTTTTGTTTGTTTTCGAGAAAAAGCGCTGGAGCTATCGGTTTGAGACAAAACTGTGACCAGTGGCACATGGTTTTCAGGTTGAGATGAAAATATCGCGCATTCAGGTCTAAAAGTGTAGTAGAAACCTTTCCTAGCATCATCTTTACCGACAGAACGCAGGAGAATCCAAGATGAACGGCGGCATCATCGCATTGCCATCCACGGTGTTATTAAATTAAAATTAAAATCATTATTCGGAACTTTATAACTATGACTCTTTTGTAATGGTTCTTTTCTATGCGTTATTTTCTTGTACACCTGCTGACAAAGCGCAAAACCCTCATCAGTAAGGAAAAACATCGAAGTTATATGCAGATTTTGCCATCGATGAGCAGGCGCTATGTGGATTCAGCCCAAATGGACTTGAGAAGACGCCAATCTTTTTGTTTCTGAAAAGCATAATATCTCGGCTCGTGATTTTAAGGATAGTTATCGTTATTATATCCACGACTCCAAAAGTCTGAGATGAAATATACGGACAATGCATAATCTTTTGGAGAAAAGACCCAAAAATGAAAAGAAATATTTAAAGATAAATTCGAAAATAAACCTGAACACAAAATATTCGCTCTATGAAGAATGAAGTTAGATACCACTAGAAAAGCCTGCGCAGCCGAAACAACCACAGACCACGGAGGAAATACAAGAAACTCCTATTCTTTTCATGCTCTGTGGGAACTGTGGCAAGCGTAAAACCAGCTCGCACTAGCGCGAACTGAAAAGAAGACGCAAAGCACAAATCATCGTAGGAAACACCTACCATCATGTGGCGCGCGCGGAGATTACATGCAGCAGCGCGGCGGACTGCATCCAGTTCATGAGCTGGGACAGACCTGTTGCCACCGACGGCGGCGGGCTATCAGGTGTCTGGCGCAAAGCAGAAAAAGAGCTGACCGAAAGCTAGGCTAGCGTAAAATCTCAAATCATATAGACCGAAGCTATCATGCACCTCTCCTGAAAAATCGGTGGAAATCCGGCGACAAATGAGAGCGGATATTTCGCATGGCTTTGATGAGTGTACCTTTCCTCCACGCGCGAAATACAACCAAGCCAAAGAATCCATGGAGCTTACGCACCGCTGGCTCAGGCAAAGATGCATTGACTGGACATCAGCAACAAAGAACTCTGATGGACAATCAGCGCAGGTCTGTCTCAATCGTTCAAGGTTCGTCTGTCACGACCTTAGATCTCTGCCGAAGTCATCTCAGGAAGCAGGAGCCGCAGGAAATGCTGTCAGGAGGACTTTCGTGGGAGAACCGGAAGAAACAATGTACGAAATCGCCAGACATCGTTACCGACATTTCTCCCAAAAGAAAAACCACGATATCTAATGGGCGTTGGGACGCCTTTGGAATATCCTAGAGCATCGAGCAGGACTCGACATGATGGACTGCGTAATGCCGACACGAAATGCCAGACATGCCATGCTTTTCACTTGGAATGGTGTGATGAACATGAAAAACCAAAATGGAAGAGACGATCGCCGCTGGATGAGATTTGGGACCAGTTTCAAAGTGGACAGAGAATACAGCAAGGCCTATGGCAGGCATCTTTTCGTGGCGAGAATATTTAGCGAAAGCGGGTGCTTTCCATTCACAACTTCTGGCATTTTATTTAGATTTGGTAAGAGCGCTGAGAGAGCATATCGTGCAGGAGAGATTTTCTACCGAATGGAAAGACCAAAATCATACCTCAGCCTGAACGAGATTGTAATTTTTAGAGTCTCAATTAAACGAAAATCCTTCATCTCCGGTTAGTTGTTTAATATTAGGCGAGGTCTAATTTCGACTCATAATTTAAATAAAGTTAGCTGTTTAGTGGCTATATGCTGACAATAAACTATCATAATTGTACTGATCAGACATCATGAGGGATCAAGAACGCAATTTCAGAATATTTTCTGTGCAAAATGCGAGATGATAACGAGAGAGGATTTGGGCAGGAGATATAGATGAGAGTTATCATCGTTCCAGGGCAGCTACTTTTCGCTGAAGGTGGGGACGCCAAGCGTTTTCATGCAAAAGGTGCTATAAACTCTCTATAAAATGGGGTTTAATAAAGAAGCAACAAAGTCCCACGCTCTCACGCGAAGGAGAGCGACCTGGCCTGCCAGCGCTCACTACTTTAACAGGGGAGTGAATCTGGTGCATCAGCTTCAGACGATGTATCCTGTGCAGCAGGCTATCATCTGCGGAGGATCTTTTCACCAGTATGCTCGTGTCAAAATCCGAGCTGATCCACGTCTAAGGCTTCGAGATTTCCTTGCAGAACTAGGAGAGTAATCAGACTATGCAACTTTCACTTGCACAGAAAACAATGGAGAGAAAGACTAGCTGGAGATACTTCTGCACTGGAGCCAGAACCTGCTCAGACCCATCCAGAAGGTTTTATAAAAATCTCGCTTTGACTTGAGAGGAACATATCTAACCTGATAGGAAACCGCCATGACAGCGCCATGTCAGACTTGTCTCTGGGTTTAAAAACAGTCGAAACACGCGTGGAGGGAAGAAACTCTATCAAAATACTAGACCATAACAAGACTTGAGAAAACTGGGTCCATGTGAGATTTGTATAATTAAAATTTCACGAAACCAAACGTAAATGCCTATGCATGTACTTTTGTCTTTCATTTAAAAATAGCTATGTCTATACATTCACAAATATAACCACAGAAACCATCCGAAAAATGAAACAGGATGGCGATATCCAGCACTTCACAGCTTATGACTTTACTCATGCGCTGAAATGCTGGATGCCAGTGGCAGACGAGCACCATTTTGGTGGGTGCGATTGCTGCTGCCATATGTAATGCTGGATAAGTGACACTCACTCTGCCTAGTGCCACTCTCTAGACCACATGATTTATCAGCGCACAGAGTGTGGTGAGAGGAATAAAAGAGCTTTAGTGGTTATGGGACGAAATACCTTTTGGGTTCTTACCAATGTAATCCTGACAAAAGCTTACATAGAATTCTGCCATCCGAATCATGAGAAACGGGGCGAGCGCCATCAAACTAGAAGGCGGAAGTGAAGTCGCAGATTCTATCATCGTGAAATGCGGAATTCCTGTGATGGTCACCTTGGACTCACCCACAGAGTATCTTGATCAGCCTCGGAAGTTACAAAGCCAGGAGCTAAAGAAGAAGCCGAAGCCCAGGAAACTCATCGAAGATGCTCGGTGTGAGAGTTTGGTTGTTTTTGCACAGTGTTTAGAAAAATCCTCAGCCAAGCAAGCAAAACAAGTTACCGGAGGCATATCCATTCCACGACACATCAGGTATCAGCGGGCGGTGTCAATGCGATGGGCAGGTACTGCTGATCAAGATATGGTGGGAATGAATGAAAGTTTCAAACCTAAATTTTTAAGAAAAATATCTTGAGCCTTATTCTGAAAATCACCTCAGCTGTGGGACAATTTGTAAAGATGTGAAAGAACAAAACTTTCCCTAATGAAAGTAAAAGCTACTAAATCCATATTAAAAAGCAAATGAGTCTGTTGCCTTTGCTATTCAGCTCTCACTTGCCCATGCTCAGAACACTTCATATACGATGATTAGTGCAGGGATACGCTTACCAAAATCAAAGTTTTGGAGAAGTGGGCGGAAAATTATTCCTTACCAAAGGGATACTGATAATGTGGCTCTTTCGCGTCGGCGCATCTGCCCTCTGATAGGAGCTACAAATGGTAAATTTGCGATAATGCCAAAAGTCCATGGAGACATTCTATTTAATCCTAGAAAAGAGGTCTTTGTCGCCCATGCCTATTACTATATGGCTGGAGTGAGGCTACTACCAAGCATTTTCGCCTTATCTAGGATTAGTTTGCTCGGTTTATTTTGATATTACTGGCGGGTATGCTTTTCATATCCGAACCAAACGCTTCACGGAAAAGAACTGAAGGGATTTCGTTTTAGGGAGTTACTTTTAACATCCCAACAGAACCTTTTCAAGAATTCAACCAAAAAGGCAAAAAGAGTAATTTTCTAGCAAAAAATTTGCTTTTTCAGTGTATTTTTATTTACTTTGTAAGACTGTTTATTAAAAATTTCTTAAATTATATGAGGTCATTCTACATTTTCAATAATTGATATAATGAGAAGATCTCGTCTTCTCTATAAAAATGTAGAGTTATGAAAATATCTGACAGTTGTCTCAGTATCACAATATCAAAAAGGTGATGAACAGGCTTTAGCAAAAGTTAATTCAGAAAGCACCAGCAGGAGTTATTTTCTTTCATCTTTTTATAAAGTGAAAGATGAAGATGGCAAATGATCCAAGATACTTTTTATAAAATCATCATCAAAGCTAAAAAGAGGGAAATACACAGAGGAAGACAAATTCATCCTTTGGGCTAAAAAGAATTGCTCTAATCTAATCATAGACCATTTCCGTCAAAAATCTCGACATATCACTGTGTCTGAGACTCTTACATGGATGATGAATTTTTCTATTTTTGACACCATTAAGAAACGGATTTCAATGCTGGAGGAACAGCTGATTCTCAGCCAGATACATGAGGATTTAAAAATATCATCGTATTTTCTTCCTGAAAACCAGCAGGAAATCATCAAAAATGCGTTTTCATGATGAACTGACGTTCAAAAGAGATAGCAGAGCTGGACAAACACAAGCATCAATACTGACTCTCGGCAGAATGCGCTACGCCCTGATGAACATTAGAAAAATAATTGCAGAAAATAAAATTGTTTTTATCATAATAATTAACAGTCGTTCGAGAAATAAAAGTAAATATCCCACCTATGAAAACTACTAATTTTGCTAAAATTGTACTTTGTTCCCAAAAGAGAAAACCATAGACTTTTATTCTAAATTTTTCTAAAAGTATCAGTGCAATTAGTTTAAACAAGATGGATTTTATCGCCTTCTGAAAATTAACAAAAACTCCTTTTAAAAAGGAGTTTTATTATTTTATTCTCTTCAAAGAGGTTCTATATATTGCTACGTCATTGCTGAGGCAGGGACTTTATTCTGTCCGCCCAGCTTTCCCACGAGACGCCATCCAGTCGTAGAAAAGATTAGTTCTCGCTTTATGGATAATTGGCGGTTTGCAGGTCATGTTATTGCATCTTTTGCCTCATAATCAGAGTTTTAAGGATTTTCAGTGTTTCATCAAAGATTTCAGAAAAACGCCCAAAATCATTCGGCTCTGTGGAAAACTCTATCATCCATTCGTGGCTGCCAGATTCGCCATCCTTTCATATAGACTGGCGCACCTGTGTAATCCGTGATTTTTCGCGTGGTTTCTTGGCAAAGCCTTAGAGAGGGCTGTTTCACATTGTCATCATCAGTTCCTCGCCAAATGCATTGATATAATGTTTGGTTCTTCCCGAGATTTCGAATCTAAAAGCTCAGGTCTGTGAATCTTATCGCATCGCCTATCAGATAGCGCCAGCTCTCCCATTAGTGGAGATAACAACTGCATAATTTTTCCCTACCTCTGCGCCTTTCCAGCGAAACGGCTGTGTTTTCTGGTCCCAAAGCATCCATCGATAAATTCTAGAAAACATGTCACGTAATCCAGCATGAGAAGCACGTCATCGCTGCCAAACTCGGTACTGAATTCCGAAACTCCGAAGCATTATAGATTTCACAATAGCGGATATCCTTGCCTATCGCTGTTTATATTGCCTCTTATACGGCACAAAACCACCTGCCATGGACACTTCCAGATTTGGCCAGACTTCGGAAATAGCTCTTCCCTGCATCTTCAGGAACTCAGAAAGCAATGATCATCCAACTGGGAACCCTGTGTGAGGCTTCCCACATCTTTGTACTCTGAAACCATGGTTTTCAGTTTGGTTTCCCACCGGACACGAGGGAAACTGCTCGGCGTCGATGGTGGTTCTTCACCCAAAAGGCAGATTTTCTATCAAAATCGCTGATAAATCGCCGTGAATTTCGTTCCAAAAACTTTCATAAAGCTCGGCACTTCCTGCCCAATCTTTAGTATTTTCAAATTTAAATAAACTGTTGTCTTTGTGGATTGTTAATGTAAACTGCTGCGATAGGTCTTTCCCTGCCTTATAGTGGCAGTCGAAGACTTTCATCCGAAATTGGGATAAATTTGCTCTTTTGCATTAGTCGTTCCAGATGATTTCTGCGAAATGTTTTATTTCTACCAGGCCAAAACATCAGGATTTCCTGTCTCGCCTTCTCTCGATAAAGGTGTCAAAATCTCGTAAGACACAAGAGGAACCTGCATGTATTGAAATCCTCATAAGACTTACTCTTCTCAAAGTGACGAAGTTTTCCATATTCCGTATTTTTCAAGCTTTGGGAAAGCAGGGAAACAAAACCTCTGCTGAGTCTCTGATAGGACAGCCTCGATTAAACTGAGCTGATTCCTTCCATTCTTCTGAGAATGAAAAGATTGAATATTTTATTTAAAATAGAATCAAAGCCACAGTGACAAAGCAAGAACTATTTTAAAAATCTCTGCTCTATTTATCCATTTCCTTTGTATCCCACATCTACAAGATAGAGTCCGCAAGTGGGAGCAGATGCGCCTGCTTTTATTGCGGTATTTGGCTCGATGATATCATGCAGATCCTCTGGTTTTATTTTTCCTAAACCTACTCTCCACCAATGTTCCCACGATAGTCTCTGACCATATTTCTTACGATTAGCCGAAATTGTAAAACAAGGTTACCGCGTTTTTGCTCCCACTGGGCGTGATAAATTTTACAATTATTCGTTTTACATCCGGTGTGCAGTTTAGAAAACTGGCAAAATCTTTCGTATTCAAAGAGGAGCTTTACACGCCTCGTTCATCACATCTACTTTGTTCTCGATGATCTGCCACGAAAAGCCTCTGTGAGGGTCTTTTCTAATGAAATATGATATTCATAAGTTCTATAAACTGCACCAAATCTCGCGTGCATCTCTTCTTCAACCCGGCGTACCTCCCACTGGCAATGCTCGGCGGAGAAAAGCGTTCAGCCTCTTCACTAAATCCGTGCTGACAGGCTGTCGATCAAAGCGGGCAACATCTTTCGTGCATGTGACGCCTGCATCGGCACGCCCCGCGCCCGTGGTTTTATATCTTCTCTCAATAGGAGCAGAGAGGGGCTTTTCCAAAACTTCCCTGCACGGATATTTGTCGGCTGTGTTCTGATAGCCATGAGCCCTGCTGTAGGAAAAATCTCTATAAAATACCGCAATTTGCAATTTAAAGACCGCAAAATCGTAAATTTCTATTGTATTTGCTCTTTGTTTTGCGTGGTACGATTTAGCAAATGATATTACGGCTTCGGATACGCATTCTCATATGGATAATCGCATTTTGGACTACGCCTCACAGGGCGGATGAGGCCTGGCATGCGGGAGATTTCGGAAATCAGTGCAGTACAGACAGCCCTGAAGCTTCCGGTAAAGCCTCTGAAAGGCAAGGCTCTGAATATAGATGATGGCGAATTACCGAAACACACTGAAATACTGAGATTTACCGTGAGGAAGTGGAAGTTTTGATGGCGCACATCGGCGGCTATCCCAAAAATACGCTCCGCATCAAAGCGGAACTACCCAGCGCCCGCCAAAACTCTTTATCTCTGGGCATTCTCATATTTTGAAAGTTATGGTTTCGACCAAGATTTGGGACCGCTGCACAAATCGGCACGTGTGGAAATGTGGGCTGGCACAAGCGAAGAACAATGATGCCGACTCGCTAGATAGGCAGGAGATAAAAGATTTGGGAAGCACATGAACTCGGCACAAGATAAAATTATGAAAATAGGCGATAAAGTTTCAAGGGATTGATGAGGATTTGAGGACCTGGTTTCGGTAAAGGACAAACGGCAGTTTTTGGAGGATTTGCATGGTTTTCGGCACTGAATATCCTTTTGCCTCAGCTTGTTTTGCGCGGAAATGAATGGCGACAGAAGTTCCTCGACCAGAAGAAACTATATTTCCCAAAAGCACCACGTGATGAGAAAATAGACCTTCATTTTTGATCAATTAGTGAAAAATCCTAATGAATATGACTCTTGGGAGACGGCTTTTCCAGAAAAGAGCGACTAATGGAGGTTTTGGACTTCTGCAAAGCGAATAAAATAAAACGGCTGGAAGTCATCCACTGGGCAGAAGGCTGTCCAGCAAGAGCTGGTCTATGATGTGCTGCGAGGGTTACACAGGGATAGAATTTGAGGAAAATGAATTTTTTCAAACATCAGTCTGCTTCAGTGGAGGTGGTATAAAACAAGGAGAAGTTTCGGTTGTTTTAGAGCTGTTATTGTTTTCTATTTAGCCATTTTAAAAGCCGATAAACACCGCTCATCATAATCATATAAATACTCTTTTATTAGTTCAGCTTTTGAATAGCTGAACCACTCTGCATTTTCATGCTTTTTAATGCTGTTATTTTTCTATATATTGTAATGCTTCAGAATATTTCCCAAGTATAAAATATGTATATGCTAAATATTCATCTCTTCCTATTTTATGCCCATAGTAAGAATTATTTAATATATAGGGTATAATATCCTCAAAAGAGTTTAGAAAATTGAATTTTTGAAATTTCTGTAAAGATAAATTTATGCTCATTTATTTTTACTTTCTTTTCCAATGATTTCTATTCTCTCACCTAAACTGAAATTATATGTTGAAAACGGAACATATAAACTACTGGACAAAGTATTGTAAGAAAAAGCGTCTTTGTTCACTGATGAATCTAAATAAAACTATTAAAATAGCTGCTCCAGACTTATCTTTTATTATGTAGTAAATCATCTTCCGTTTTTAATAGACTTATCTTCGAATTTTATTTCTTTTATTATTTTGTTCAGTTCTGTGGTTTTCATTTGTTTTTCACTTATTTTATTCAACCTTACAAAGATATTTCTTAAAAACAAACCTTTTTCCTGTAATCTTTCTCGCTTTTGTGGAATGCAAATAGTTATTATCGGTTCTGGGAATGTTGCCTACCATTTTAGCAGCTTTATAGGAAAACCAAATTCCGTGAAACAGCTGGCAGGAATGAGGCAAGTTTGGAGAAAATCTCCTCGAGCTTGGGATTTCGTATTCTACGGAGCGTTTAGACCCCTGCGGATTTATACATTATCGCGGTGAAAGATGATGCCATCGTAGAAGCTCGAAAATCATCACAGACAAAAACAGCCCACGTAGCCTACACTTCTGGCTCTACCCGAATGGAAATTCTGGCTGAGAATACCGAAAGGCGAGCTTCTATCCTTTGCAGACCTTTTCAGGAGAAAACTGGACTATTCTAGAATCCTCATCGATGCTGAAAAATGAAAATGACAAGGAAATTTTGATGAATTTAGCCAAAAAATTTCCTCAAAAGCTATGCTCGTAGATGATGAGAAACATTCATCCGGTTGTTTTTCTTGTAATTTTTGTCAATCATCTTTTGCCAGAGCAAAAGAAATTTCTGACAGCCAAGACATTCCTTTTGAGTATTTTTCTTCCACTGATAGAAGAAACTTGATAAAATCCATTCTATCAACCCAAAAGATGAACCAGACGGGCCCTGCCAGAAGGAACGACCAAAAATATTGCAATGCACGAAACTCTTGGAAAACGATGAACAGAGAGAAATTTATAAAATAATGAATCAATCGATATGTATGGAGTTATAAATCAAAATTAAAAGATATAAAAGCCTTCGTATTTGATGTAGATGGCGTTTTTCACGGACGGAAGCATCAGTTCTGATGCCAGATGGAAGCATACACGCCACTGATGAATGTCTTGGACGGCTGTATGCTAAAAGCCATAAAAGTTGAGTTACAGAATCGCCCTGCATCACAGGAGTGAAGCGACCCGATGGTCAGAACACAAGCTCAGTAGCTAGGAATAACGAGTTATTACCCAAAATCCAGCTTTCACAAACTTCAGAATTTTGAAGATTTCAAAGACAAATATGATTTGAAAACAGATGAGGAGTTTTGTCAGTCGGAGATGATAAGCTTCCTGATTATGATATGTCTAGGCTGTCGGCTATCGGTGCTTGTCCCATCAGCGCTGTTCCAGAAATCAAAATAGCCGATTATATTTCGCCCATCCACGGCGTGGGAAAAGGCACGTCGAGAGATGTGATAGAACCGTGTGTGACAGTGTGGGAAATGGACAGAGGAGGACGATACCGCTTCTGTATAAAATCAAAATAATACTTGAAATTATACTTGGGTTCCACTTGGTCCCAGCTCGCGCCGCGAAATTACTCAAGCTCTTTGGGATTTGATTTCTAGAAGTAATTAATATAGAATGCGATGAGATTTATCCCGGAAAATATCCCTGCGCGTGATGTGCTGCTTTTGCTTTCGGAGCTGAAAGCCAAAGCTCTCCGAAGTTTGCAGAAATCTGAAATTTCTTTCCTGACCGCTGATACCGTGGTAGTGGAAAACAAAATTTTGAGAAGCAAAATCCAGAGAGGAAGCCAAAGATAGTACGTCAAAACACTTTCTCTGAAAGCTAGCGCACTGGGTATACATCGCTGTAAGCATCAAAACTCATGATAAAATCCTGACACAGACCGATGTGGCGGATGTGAGTTTTGGATATTTCGAGGAGGAGATGGATTTTTATGTTGATAAATTCCAGCCGATGGACTGTGCTATAGGCTACGGGATACACAAGAATGGCAAACAGGAATGGCAAAAATTAATAAAATAAATGGAATTTCTACACCACTCAGTGGGGACTCTACCTGCGGCGGTGGTGCTTGTTCCTTTATTACAAAAAGGCTGAAACTGAATAGTTACACAATGAAAACACGAAATAATAGAGTTTCGACAGGTCAGCTTGATGAAAAACATATGCTTATTGTCCGTTTTATCTGGCTGTGGAAACGTTCACATTGCAGTTACAAGTTTGTCAATAGGAAGCTTATCATAATTTCGACAGCTTATTATAATACTCTTTTCATGGAAAAGAAGCCCTGAAAGCCGAGCTAAAGATCACAGAAAACAGGGCTTAGACATACTTTCCAGAGAAGGGATACTTTAGAGGTAGCCAAAATTCTTTTGATTCCTACTAGTTGAAGAAGAGGATTCTTGATGCTAATTTCTTTAGGGATGTTATCTCTTCTCCTATTCCACTAATGTGGTAATTTCCAAAGCAGAAGAAAAGCCCTTAAAAGCGCGATAGAAAACACCTCGTAGTTTTACAGACAGCAGAAGAATAAAGAGATTTTTAATGCTTATCTTCTCCTGATAGATCTCGCATCTATCATGAAATTAAGCTCTGCCTTAGAGGCTATCAAGCCAGGATTTTGATCAGACTATGCCCAGACGACAAAAAGTGCCTCCTTGGTGAAGAGATGCATCATGAGGCTGGTTGCTCCGTAAAGATGAAAGACACAACATCCGTGCAAGAAGGGATCTATGAAGTTTGGAATGAAACTATACTCCTTACTCAAACAGCAAAAGCGGTTATGAGTGTCTACTCTGGCTGAAAAATCCTGCTGTATAGCAGCAGGAAAAGAAGCCAGTAGACCATCGAGAAAGAAGCTTTTGTCCTCAATAAAGTCCACGACAGACGAAAAGCAGAATCGCCTATCTACGAGGGCGGATTTTGGCAGAATTAGGAAATATGGAGGAGGCCAGAGAAAGCTTCATGTGATCGGCGTATAAATATTCTAATGATTTTGGAATTAGAAGTAAAATCACCACAGAAATCGCCAGAGACTTTGCATCAATGACAAAGACTGCCATGAAGAGGCGCATATCGCAAAACTTGTAAGCCAAAAAGAACTTATGCTACTGGGCAGAAAATGGAATTTTTACTACGCTCTAGGCTATTGGCAGCCGACAGGAAAAGCAGCGAAGCCAATGAGTTTTTCCAGTCCATCAGAGAGAAGATTATCCGACCCGCATATCCGTGGCTAGGCTTTATTACAGAAATCAAGGAAAATCACATTTCAAAAGTGATTATATGCGGCTGGTGCATACTATGACAGCGCTGTGAGTGTCATGGAGCACGCTCTCTAAAGGATAAAACACAAAGAGCTCTCTACCAACATCAAGAACATTTCCTAAAAATACCACCTCCCATCGAGAAGAACTGACCAGTAGTTTTGAAACTCTTACCAAAATGTCTGAGAAATGAGGCTGAATGACTTCTTTCAGAAACTTATATCAATAAAGCTGAAAGAAAAAGAAGATGAGACCAGGAAAAGAAAGAAAAGAAAAGGCAATAGGAACTGGAAAACTTTACTAACTTATGACAACAGCCTCCTGATTTCCAAAAGGGATTTGAAGATACTTTCAGCGGCCAAAGAGGAGTAACTTTATTTCGCTAACTTGAAATGACTGCTGCCAGGGAAGCAAATGAATTTAGAAAAATCTATGGCAAAACAGAACGCTGGAGACAACTCGATATGCCGAGGATAATAAAGCATGGTGGTTCTCTGGGATGATTTAGAGAGAAAGTGAGGGTTCTGGGCAGGACTCCTGCGGAGTGCGAGGAGAGTTTGGGGTGGCTTTCTACACTAGAAAAAGTCCCGAGAGAGGAAAAGCTATCTCAGCACTGAAAAGAAACGAGATAATGCAGAGTCTGGAACTAGGCAGGAATGCACGAAGCCTATTTCCAAAACACACCTCTTGCTACCAAAACATTGTGCGCTAGCGGACAATCAGCCTGGAAAAGATATAAAACTGCAGGCTCTTATCCTCATCTTCTGAATCATGGAAAACGCTAGTCAGGCAGAAAGGAGCGAAATATCATCATTCAGGAATTCCCAGATGCACCTTATGCCATGTGAAAACCCTAGAGATACTCACTTACTGGAGTCCGAAGAGAGATGAAAAGAGTCCCATCAAGGAGGCCTATGCTCTATATAGTGAGAGAAAATGCAAGGAGGCACAGAGTATTTGATAAAATCAGAGCTCGTTGAGTAAAGATCCAAAAAGATGCTCTCATTCCTAAATTTGAGCTGCCTAAATGCGTTCAATCATCAGGAAGAAGCGAGAGCAAGGAAAATGATTTCTTCTCTACAGCAGATTGTCTCTCAAACTGTGAGAAGAGACCAACCTTGAGAGGAAAGGCTAAAGAGAGTTTTAGATTTCCTAGTTCCACGAAAGAGGAGAGAACAGTGACACTTTACGGGGATGCAGGAGAATAGTGAGACAAAATCCTGAACCTGAGAGCCACGAGAACGACGACTTACTCTATAAATGAATCTGAGAGCTTTCGTGCCAGAATAGAGGAGATTCCGCAAGAGACCAAAAAGAGCTCCCGAAAGAGTGAACAAACAGAAACAAAACCTAAAAACTAGGGCGACCAGTCCAAAGGCTAGGGACAGTATTTAGATTAATCGCAAAAACCAGCATCAGAAGTTTTTGATGCTGGTTTTTATATTTCTATTAAAATTTATGTTATAAGTATTTTACTTTTCTTCACTCCATGAAAATCTCAAAATAAAATGGCTCAAAATAGACAATATCTTCGAAAGTCTTTTGTATATTTTTACGGCTTTTTATCAAGTATTTCGCTGATGGATAGATATTTCTCAGTTATATTCCGCCTGCGAAAGTTTTAGTACCTGCTGGGCTCACAGAGCCATCTCCTACGAAAAGTATTTTTTTGCCCTCATACTCTTGGAAAGATTCTTCATCCAAAATCTTCGCGTTTGTCTCTACCAGCATCTGCCCTGATTTCCCATCAAAAACAGCCGTATAAACCTCCATTCTACGAGCATCTATGAGCGGAATTATCAAATCATAATCGCTTAAAATGGCTCTACCATAGTTTCTAGAGAATTTACCGTTACCAGGAATACCAAGCCCAAAACAAAAGCCCTTCGCCGAGGCCGCTCCTATCCGAAGCCCTGTATAAGACCCTGGCCCTTTTCCTAACGAAACTGCATCCAAATCCTTCAATTTTATTTCAGCGCCTTCCAGAGCCCATTCTATAAGAGTGGAGTTTTCAGGTTGTTTATAATCCTGCGATACTTTCTCACAAAGACAAAAGCAGTTTTCATCAGACGAAATGGCACAGAGACAGTTTTTAGACGAAGTCTCTATGTATAGAATTTTCATTCAGCAAAATTAATTTTTATTTAAAATCCTCAAATATCTATGATTTCAAAAGCATTTTCTATATGCTTCGATTTGGAATTGATTTTTCTTCATTCGGAAGAATGGCAATTATATCAAACCTTGCTTCCCTTTTGTCTATTTCGTTTTTCTTTCCCATGGCTCCTATGCAGAGTGAGACAGCCTGATTTTCTTCTTATTCACCGCCTCTTCTGGACTCAGGGAAAGTATCTGTGCTTCTAGCTTGCTTCTATTATAACAATCTGAGTTTTCAGTCTCTGCGATGATGTCTATTTCCAGCTTTTAGATAGCGGTAGTTTTTGGACTAAAATTTTATAGCCTTTCTTTTCCAAAAACTCTACAGCCAGATTTTCGGATTCCTTACCAAAGTCATTATGCTCAACCATTGATGGATTTATAAGAATTCCTACTTTTGCTTCCGTTTCGAAATGTTCAGTTTTATTTCAGACCCTAAAATCAGTCAGCACATTATCAAAAATATGCCACATTAGGAAAAAGCAAACAGCTTCGGGAAGAGAATATTTCTTGAGCCTTTCGGCGATGATTTTATAAGCCATAGCATCACTAACTATACTCATAATCAGGGTTTTCCGCCTCGTTTCCCATGTTAATCATCCCTCCGATAATGATGCCCTTTGATTTTCCTAAAAACACCAGCCAAATCAAGGGAAATGAGCATTCTGTCCAACGAATAAAAAATTCTCGCTCGATGTCTTCTATAAACAAAATTTTGTCCTTGAAATCTACCGAATATGAGGCTTCCCAAAAGCGCATAGACCAGCGCCAGATTTCCACCGACCAAAATTCCCTCTGCACTTCCGTGGTTATTCTGTGGATGTGGAGCGACCTGATATTTAGGCTTTTTCCCGCTGAAAATATTGAAAATCCTTCGTAACTTTCGGCTGAAACTCAAAAGATGAGAGTCTTCAGTGTCTGTCCGTGGATACTCACCAAAAGCCCTTTTTCAAGAGGAAACTTTTGGATAACAGTGTATTATCCGAATAGCTCATATACCATTTTTGGATTTTCTTTGAGTCGTTTTAGTTTTAGATGTCCCAAAAGATGCTGATAGCCATGGCCGCCGCGCGTAGCCAGATGGCAGGAAACCTCATCACTATTCAATGCCCAGTTCAGGTCAGCAATCCGCTGTTTTTCCGTTCCAGAATAAGCTGTGCCCAAAGGAAAATCTGCCCAAGCAATGAGGACTGAGAACAGGCTCATAGCCTTGGATTTTATGAGGTTCCAGCGTGGATAAAATCTGCCCTTCTTCTACTGAACCAGCAGGAGAAACGACTGCTATTTTGTCGCCTTTTTAAGGGTTTTTGGGAATATCAGCCGCCATAAGTGTCTGTTATTGAGTATCTTTTTATTTTATTTCTTCTCGTTTGATGCCTTTTTCTTCTAATCTTTTGTCCAATTGGTTTAAAAGGATTTAAAACTTTGAAGGAAAATAAACACGCTCAGAACCAACAGAATAAAGCCTACGCCTTTTCGGATTTTGTAGCCCCTGCTGATTGAGTTGTATTGTGAAATTGTTTCGCCAAATAGATTTTCGCCAAGTCTATCAAAAGATATGTCCCAATAACTAGCTGATGTAAAAACAAAAACTGCCCGTATCAGGATGAGTCTAATGAAAATGACGGTTACCAGCCAGAAAAGCACCACACCGATGTTCAGAATATTGAGCATGAAACCATTGAGAAAAAGTTTTCAGATAGTTTTGGTTGATGAGTCTTTCCTCGCCTGCGATGTGCATTCTGGTTTTGGAAACAATCATATAAATCCCATAAACAAAGATAATAAGCGCGGAAATCCTATAAAAACTCGGATACTGGTCTATAATGGATAATGTCCTGACTGCTGAAATACGCCGCCACATGCACACTAGATCCGCAAAAACCACGCCCAAATCCAGCGCCAATGCATGCCGAGGCCCTCGCGAAAGGCTGGTCTCCACCAAAAGGAAGAAAACAGGCCAATGAATACCAAACTAAGCATAAAACCTAAGCCGACAGCAGAAAAAATAAAAGCTCTATCATAGGATGCAAATTCTTAATTGAAACTCCAAAAATACGGATTTTTATTTTTAGATAAAATCATTATATTTGTTCAGCTTTTTAAAACTAGTAAAAATGAAAAATTTTTCTTTTACAGCTCGTAGGGAGCGATGATGATTTCGTGCAGCAGAGATAATGATGATACTGGCTCTGATAACCAATGACACAAGTATTCTCACAACCAAATTTACCCATTCTCGAAGTAGTGGAGAGAGATAGTATATACTTTTAGTTATAATGGAAATAAGCTCGTAGAAAATTACTAGTGGCTTCTATGATGAAATTTTTCACTTATACAGGAGATTTAATTACTTCTGTAAGATCTAATTATGGATACCTTGAGTTTGGCTATGATGCTAATGGGAATCTCATATCTGAAAAATTAATGAATGAGTCTGACAATCAAATCAGATGATATAACGCACACCATCAATGGTTCTACTGTAACAGCACAGAGAATATATAAAGCATATAATAATTTTGATGGAATGCTATATTCCACAATTACCTCTAATATCACTTACACATTAGACGAAAAAAGAAAAAGACCTATAAAAAGTAGAAGTTTATGAAAAGTAAAGATCTGGTAAGAAATATCACTGATAAAAGGCACTGATACCTATACTTTCCAATATCCAAATCATCACGGTTTTTCAGAAAACATAAAAAGGAATGGATAAACTTAGCTATTCATCTTTTTGCAATTGGTTTAGAGAGTTCTTTTGATTTAGATCATCCTATTATATACCTTCCTTTTTCTTATTTCAAGAAAGAAATAGAACGCAATTATTTATTCCTCTAATGGTTCTTCCCTTCGTGGGAGGGCGGAACAGATGAAGCTAAAAACAGAATATGTTGTAAATGCCCATAACTATCCTACCGGAATAGAGTATAAAGTTAAAAACTCTTACAGGAGAATTTAAAAATTTATTCAATAATTCTTATTACACCATAGAATACAACAAATAACACTAAAAAACTCCTAAAAAGGGAGTTTTTATCTTTAACATAAAAAGATTATTCTTATCTTTGTTATACTAATTTTAAAAACTAGTAAAAATGAAAAATTTTTCTTTACAGCTCTCGTGGGAGCGATGATAATTTCGTGCAGCAGAGATAATGACAACACAAATCCTACAACGCCTCAGACACCTGCAACCAATGAAATAGGAATTCTTCCAACCAAAATGACCTATTCTGAAACTGGTAAAAGCAGATAAAGTAACTACTTTTAGTTATAATGGAAATAAGCTCGTGAAAGTTGCTCATGGCAACAATAATGAAAATTTTTCACTTATACAGGAGATTTAATTACTTCTAGAATTATACTGATGATTATTCTTTTATATCTAATTTTGTATTTAATTATGATGCTAATGGAAACCTTATATCTGAAAAATCTGTAGTCTTACTACAAGCGCAATATTATATTTTCAGAATATGATACAACATACACCATCAATGGTTCTACTGTAACAGCACAGAGTGTAGCTAAAAATTATAGTCAACTTGACGGGTGCTATCATCCATAAGTACCTCTACCATCACTATACATTAGACGAAAAGAAAAGACCTATAAAAAGAGTAGAAGTTTATGAAGAAAGATCTGATAAGAAATACCACTAGTAAAGAGCACTAAAACCTTTACTTTCCAATATCCAAATCATCATGGTTTTTCAGAAAACATAAAAGGAATGGATAAACTTAGCTATTCATCTTTTTGCAATTGGATTTGAGAGGGTTTTTGACTTATATAATCCTTATTCTTTATATGATATACCTTCCTTTTTCTTATATCAAGGAAGATATAAACTCTACTACTTATCACTCTGATGGTTTTTCCTATCGTGGATTCGGAACAGATGAATTTAAAAACAGAATATGTTGCAAATGCCCATAACTATCCTACCAGAATAGAATATAAATCTACTATAGAAGAATCTGAAAATAGAGATAATGGTTATTTCACAGTAGAATACAATAAATAGCACAAAAAACTCCCTAATAAAGGAGTTTTTTTATCTTTTAGCATAAAAAGATTATTCTTATCTTTGTTATACTAATTTTTAAAACTAGTAAAAAAATGAGAAAAATTTTCTTTACAGCTCTCGTGGGAGCGATGATGATTTCGTGCAGCAGAGATAATGATGATACTGGCTCTGTAACTAATGATACAAGTATTCTGCCAACCAAAATTATATCTTCTTATAAGTATAGGGAGGATATTGAAACAACATATACCCTACAATGGGAATAAATTAGTAAAAGAATCTTCTAAATATGGAAACGATATATTTTATACCTACACAGGAGATTTAATTACTTCTAAATATGGAAAAGGGTGGTCCTGTACATTCCACCTATGATTCCAATGGGAATCTCATATCTGAAAAATTAATGCGTGGCAAAAATTCAGTAGATGATATAACATACACCATCAATGGTTCTACTGTAACAGCACAGAGAATATCTAAAGGATATAATAAATCTGATGGAGCGCTATCTTACACAATTACCTCTAATATCACTTACACATTAGACGAAAAGAAAAAGACCTATAAAATATACTATTACTTCACAAAAAGTAGGTACAGAGGAAAATGCTATCCCTCAATGGAACCTGTACTATTCCTATAACAACCATATGAGTGTAATGCAAAATATAACAGGAATGGATAAAATTAGCCCCTATTCATCTAGTTGCATTAGGATTGTCATACTATAGTAAGCGTAGTAATTTCACTGTAGAAGTTACAAGATTATCTTTTATTACCTTTTTCTTATGCAGAGGAAGATTTGAGTTCTTATAGCTATCCACATGAGAAAAGATAGAATATACCTAAATGCGAACAACTATCCTACCAGAACGAAGAAGTTAAGTTATAATCCTTACAATGGACAATATGAAGATAATGGCTATTATTACACCATAGAATACAATAAATAACACAAAAACTCCCTAAAAAGGGTTTTTCTCTTTGTTTTAAAGATATTTTCTTATCTTCGTATAGTTAATTTTAAAATCGATATAAAATGAAAAACTTTTTATTTTCAGCTCTTATGGAGACGATGATGATTTCTGTGTAACAGGGATAATGATAATGTAAGTCCTGCACCTACAATTGATGACACAAGTATTCTTCAACTAAAATGACCTATTCTGAAACTGGTAAAAGCAGATGAAGTAATTACTTTTTAGTTATGATGAAAATAAGCTGGTAAAACTTACCCACAATAACAAAGATGTAATTTTCACTTATACAGGTGATTTAATTACTTCTGTAAGGTCTGAGGATTATTACATTAAGTTTGGTTATGATGCTAATGGAAATCTCATATCTGAATATGAAGAACTTTATCGCCAAGGTGATGCAACTACTGAAAAATACAACATATACCATCAATGGCTCTACTATAACGCAGAACAAACATCTGGAACCTAGGTACTGAAAGGAATACATTTGTATCTACAATTACCTACACACTAGATGCAATAGAAAAAGACCAATAAAAATAGTAGAAGCTTTCTGAACAAAAGATACATGAGGAAAAATCACTCAGAAAGATGATAATACCTTTATTTACCAATATGCAGATCATCATAGTTTTTAAAAAACATAAAAGGATTTTGATAAACTTTACTATTCATCTCACAATTAAAAAGAAAATTAATGGCTTGGTATTTCCTTTTCTTATAGCAAAGAGGTGAATTAATTACATATTATATGATCAACCTATCGGTCATTATCCTTCCGCTGAGGGTTATACATATCAAACTAAAGCAGCATATACTTTAAAACACCAATGGTTATCCCACAAAAATAGCATACAAAAACTAGAGATACTTGTCACATCTAGGACTATAAGAAGATAATGGTTATTACACAATAGAATACAATAAATAACACAAAAACCCTCTAAAAAGGGAGTATTGCTGTTATTCTACTATTTTAAAATCTAATTGTTTCTGGATGAGGTTGGCTTTTTACCACTTGTATTTTTATCTCATCACCGAGGCGGTAGGTCTTGCCTGACTTGCGCCGACAATAGAATGCGCCTTCGAATCATGGAAGTAGGAATCATCCATCAGATCCTCTCAGTTTTTATCATACCTTCGGCACCGTTTTCAGGGATTTCTACCCAAAAACCATAGTCTGCCACCCCGAGATTACCCTGTGAAATCCTGACCTACTTTGTCTTCCATGAACTTCACCTGCATGTATTTTATGAGTCCCGCTCTGCATTGGCAGCCAGTCTTTCCCTATCGCTGCAGTGTTTGCAGTATTCTTCGTATTCCTCTCTGTTTGGTGATTTTCCGCCATCCAGATAATGCTGGAGCAGTCTATGCGCCATCAAATCTGGATAACGGCGAATAGGCGAAGTAAAAATGCGAATAATATGGAATGCCAGTCCGTAGTGTCCTCATATTCTCGGTAGAATAGACCGCCTTGCTCATACTCCTCATCGCTAGGGTTTCTACCATGTTTTCTGCCTTTTCCTGCCACATCTTTTTAGAGCTTGTTCATACTTTCGGCTATTTTTGAGAATTGGAAATATTCATTTTGTAGCCGAGTGTCTGCACGAAATCCTCAGCGCTTCCAGTTTTGCTGGTCTGGGTCATCGTGGATACGATAAATAAAGGTATTGTGGGTCGGTTCTCCTTTCTGAAGAGAGATACATACTCGGAAACTTTTTCTGTTTGCCAGCAGCATAAACTCTTCTATCAAGTGGTTAGAATCTTTACTGATTTTAAAAATAAACCCCGATAGGATTATTGTTTTCATCAAGGTTAAATCTCACTCACTGCGGTCAAAAGCGATAGCTCCTTTCTTTAATCTCTTTTCTGAGAATCTTCGCAAAGTGGTCTAATGCCAGTATTTCTCCGCCAAACTCTCCTTTTCCTGTTTCTATACGCTCTTGGGCTTCTTCGTGGAGAATCTTCTATCGGAATGGATGACTGTACGCCCAAAACCACTGCTTCACTATCTCTGCCCTGTCATTCATCTCAAACACCGCCGAGAAAAGCGTATCTATCCACCTCTGGTTTCAGCGAACAGAGGTCATTACTGAGAATCTCTGGGAGCATGGGAACTACCTGTCCACGAGATAAACGGAAGTCGTACGGCTGTATGCCTCCCTCATCAAGGAGCGTTCCTGGCTGCACATAGTAGGATACATCGGCGATGTATGCCTATTTCCCAGTTTCCGCTGTCTAATCAGCGATGGTGCATCATCAAAATCCTTGGCATCTTTCGGGTCTATGGTGTGTAAGCACCTCCCGCATGTCTCTTCTTTTTCAGCTCTTCGGGAGTGATTTCTCGGCTGATTTTATTCGCGAAATCCTCTACTTCCTCAGGAAATGGTAGGAAGCTCATACTCGGCAAGGATAGAATGTATTTCCGTTTCGTGTTCGCCTGGTTTTTCCCTAATACTTTGATGATTTCGCCTTCTGGATTTTTGAATTGATATCCCATTGGAGCATTTTTCACGACTCACTTTATCGCCGTCTTTGGCTCCACTGATTTTTAGATTTAGGAATGAAAATATCGGTATTGATGACCTTTTTGTCACAAACCACAAACCCGAAATCCTTTATATTTCACATACTCAAATGTCCCCACAAAGAGTCTTTGGCTCTCTCCAAAACCTCTAATACAGAGCCTTCCAGCTTTGCGCCTGAAGTTGTGAGTGATGATTAAGACCTTATCGCCCTGCAAAGCATCTTTTACATTTTCTGATGGATGAAGATATCTTCGTCCAGTCCCTCCACGCTTACATAAGCATTTCCATTGAGCGCAAAATCTATCGTCCCTGTCAGCGTTTCTTTTTATCTGCAGGTTCACCATATATTTGCCTTTTTCCACTTCTTTTATTTTATCTTGGCTCTCAGTTTGTGCAGAGTCTGGATAACCAGCTCTCTGGCGTGGATTTTTGTAGTCTATGCCGATCTGCTATCTGTTTGTAATTGTATATTTTTGAATTTTTCTTATTCATAAATCGGAGAATGAGTCTTCCGATACTCTCCAATTCTATTGTTGTTTTTGTGATTTATCTTCATAAATGTCTCTTAAAAATTTTGTTCTTCAAATATAACATTATTTATGCTTTTCGACCAAAATCCCCTTCATCTTTTTATAAGAAGAGTTGAATTACTACAAAAATCGTTATTTTTCCTATGGTTTTATTTTATCCACTCTCAGCTGGTGTCTACCTCCTTCAAATTCTGTGGTGAGGAATGCTTTTGCAATTTCAAAAGCCTCTTCATTGCTCACGAATCTTGCTGGAATTGCTACCATATTAGCATCATTGTGCTGTCTTGTCAAAGCTGCAACTTCTGGGTTCCAAGCCAGTCCAGCTCGGATACCTTCATGTTTATTGGCTGCCATCTGCATACCATTTCCTGTTCCACATACTAAAATTCCCAAACGCAGTCTCCCTTTTCGATAGAAGTAGCGGCTGGATGAGCAAAATCTGGATAATCTACACTTTCTTTGAAAAATGTCCCAAAAATCCACCATGTTATAATCTGCTTTTAGTTTTCTTTTTAGAAAATCTTTCATTTCGTGACCTGCGTGGTCAGATGCTATTGCTATGTTTATCATATCTATTCTATTTTCTTTTTGCAAAAATATTATTTTAGCAAGGTTTGAGACAAATTATTTTTATGATTTTTGTAATGTTTCAGTCCGCATTCCAAGAATTTCTTGAAATCTTCTTTGTCCATGTATCCAGATACAGGCGTATTAATCACCTTATTATCAGGAGTTACCAGAACATAGTGCGGCTGGGAATTGTTCTCAAAATTTATCTGCTGAAACATACTCCATCTATCGCCTATTGTCTTTATCTTCTTCATCTGCCCATTTCCATGTCTATTTTCATCTGCTGGTCTTGTGGAAGTTCATCTTTATCATCTATATAAAGAGAAGCCAAAACCACCTCGTTCTGAAGAATTGGTAAAATATCGGGCTGTGACCAAACGAATTCCTCCATTTTTCGGCAGTTTTCGCAGCCGTGACCCGTGAAGTCTATCAGGATAGGTTTTATTTTCTTTTGCTAATTCTACCGCTTCCGAAATAGTCACTGAATAAAGGTGATTCCCCAAAAATTCCATTCTTTTCATTATGAAAATAGCTCACATTGAGCGGCGCAAAATTCCACTCAGCATAGAAAAGTTTCGGTCTGTCGCTCGGTATCAATCCTTGAACCAAATACACCAAAAAGCCTATTCCAGCTGCTCCAAAATAATCTTTTCTCGTAAGGGAAATTTTTGGTTTTTATCATCGTGAGGAATCTTATCAATCCAACAAATACACACCAAACCAATGGTAAGCACCACCCAAATAGCGAGTGAGACAGCTCTCGTTTTAGAAAATGCTGTTTTTGCTAACAAATCGGCTTTTGGAAAGGAATTTCAGCGCAATCCCAGCTCTATGAAGCCCAACACTACTTTTTCAGCGTATTCATCCAGCCTCCTGACTATGCAGCATCAAATGCCTGTGGAAACAAGCGCCAACAATCCGAAAAATAATCGCTCAAAGCAAAAACCAAAACCTGCAAAGCAAAGTCAGCAACATAGGCACATTAGACGAACCCGTTACTGCACTTCCCAGCAATGACCCTAGAATAGGCCCTGTACATGAGAATGAAACAATCACGCAAGGTAAGCGCCATGAAGAATATTCCTACGATTCCTCCTGCCTCTTCCGCCTTTGAAGATTTATTGGCTACTGGAACTTGGCAACGCTATATCATAATATCCAAAAAGCTTCCCGCAAAGAAAACAAACACGATAAAAATGCCAAATTAAGCCATAACGCTAGATATTTTCATTAAAAATATTTCCAGCAACGCCGCTATCAGGTGAAATGGCAAACTAAGCAAAGTAAAAATCAACAGAATGAAGAAACCATAGAGAACAGCATCTCTTCTGCTCCCTTCAGCTTTGTCTTTTGCTCCTTTGGTAAAGAAAGAAACTGTCAAAGGCACCATAGGGAAAACGCATGGCGTAAGCAAAAGCGATAATCCCTCCACAAAAGCCTAAAAATAGATAAGTCCAATAGCTCTCATCTGTATTCGCAGTCTGCTGCTGTACTACACACTGAACAAGAGGATTTTTATAATCAAGCCCTTGTATTTTTAGGTTTTTCGTGTTCTAATTTTTGGTTTTCAGCCAATGTCTGCGAAGCCTGTATTTTCATCTGTGGATGCATCTTTCGGAGTTTCGAATTTTTCTTTTCTTGTCTAAAATTTCTTCGTCCTTGTATGTCACTTCCCTCTATCTTTATTTGATGCTGAAGCTCAATGGTAGTAGAGCAAGACAAACTCTGTCATCGCAGGTTTGGTAAGTAATTTCTGCTGAAACATTGGTAGATTTTTAGCATCTTTTTAGTTTGAATTTTTGTGTTTAAAAGACACTGTATTAGAATACAGACTATTCTAACATTCAAACGCCTCGCAACTCATCTATCCTCACCTCAGTTACCTTCCTATGGGTTCTATATTTTTCCCAAGAAGTTTCATTTCTGTGGGAATACCACTGTCCTCAGGAATATCTTTAGAGTAGATATGCCATCCGTTTTCTAGTTTTCGCTACGAGGATGGCTTCGTATTCATTTTCGCCTAATTTATTGACTTCTAGTTTAAATTTTACTGGGTCTTTTATCTGAGCATAAACCCCTAGTGATAACACTAAAAAGAACAGTAAAAAGCTTTTTATGTTTTGCATTTTGTCATTATTTCGTTTTGTAATATTTTTCTATTCAAAATCTTGTAATTCCACGAGCTTTTATAAGCTCCGTTTTTGTCTATAAGCTCTTTGTGAGTTCCCTGTTCTAGTATCATTCCTCGTTCCATAACTACTATCCAGTCAGCTTTCTGGATTGTCAGAAAGACGGTGGGCGACAACCAGTGAGTTCGGTTCTCCATCATTTTCTAATGCTTCCTGCACGAATCTCTCGCTCTCGGTATCCAGCGTGAAGTTGCCTCATCCAGAATCATAATCGGAGGATTTTTCAGCACGGCGCGGGCGATGGAAACTCTTTGTTTTTGTCCGCCAGAGTTTATTCCATCATCGCCTATATTGGTATCATACCCATCAGAAAGATTGGTGATGAGAATCATGCGCGTTGCAATTTTGCGGCTGCTTCTACTTCTTCTCTATCCGCATCTGGCTTACCCATGAGAATATTATTATAAACGCTGTCATTGAACAATACAGACTCCTGAGTAACCATTCCTATCATTTGTCTATAATCCCTTACTTTCAGGTCTTTTTATATTATTTCCATCTATCAGGATTTCTCCCTCTGTGGCATCATAAAATCTGGCTAAAAGATTGGCAATCGTGGTTTTTCCACTTCCACTTTGTCCCACCAACGCAACTGTTTTTCCCTCTTGGAATAGTTAAATTAAAGTTTTTCAGTATGGTTCTGTCTTCATTATAATAAAATCCACATTCTTTAAACTCTATACTGTTTTCTAATGTCTGGATAGAATAGATTTTCTTTTTCATCTATCTTGATATCTGCATCCAGAATTCTATCCACACGCTCCAGCGCTGGCCCTCCTTTTTGTACGTGGTAGAAATGGAATTGGCTAAACTTTTAGCGGAGGCAGGAATTTGGAAAAACATTGCTAAAACACCAAAAAACTCCTCAGGCGAAAGACTTTGGTTTTCAATGATTTGTTTCCCTCCATACCATGTGATTATCAGGAAGGTAATAGAACCCAAAACTCACTCATCGGAGAGGCAAGTTCTCTTTTTACCCTACGCCTACTGCGGCATTCAGCCACTTATTGATAGAAGTCGTGAAACGATTGTTTAGCAATTTATCTGCATTAAAAAGTCTAATAACCTTCTGCAGATTTCAGGGTTTCATCCACGATAGAAAAATATTTCCCATCTCGGTTTGGGCTTCGTGGGCTTGTAGGCTTTTTTCCTATCAGCGCTATCAGAGTTCCTATCACTGGCAAAACCAATAAAGTGAAAAATGTAAGCTCTGGACTTAGATACAAATAGTAATCAGCGTGCTTATCAGCATAAAAGGCGCATTGAACAACTCTGCCAAACTGCCTAAAATACTTCCTTCCACATCTCCCACATCATTAGACATTCTGGACATCATATCTCTTTTCTCTGCTCTGTAAAAACGAAACAGGAAGTGTCAAAATCTTTTTGATATATAGAAGTAGCGAAGGTCTTTGGCTACACCTACACGATAATAGATAAGCATCAAAGAACCTATGTAACTTGGAAAATATTTTCACCAAAAACGCAAACGCCGTGATGACACATAACCACGCTAAAACCGTCAAGCTCCATGCTCTGCATTCACCTCTACCAGATAGTATGCATAATCCTTCATGTAGGAAAAATAGTCTGACATGTTCCCGCTATATACAGGCTCTACGGCTGCTGTTATTAATAGTTCCCAAAAAGCATCCCTAAAACAGGAAGTATAGTACCCGCAGATGCTATCTGGAAAACGGAATAAAGAATATTAAAAATAAACTACCGAAAATATATTTTTATGAGGGTTGGCAAATGCCAAAAATTCTTCTATAAGATTCATCAAATAAAAATTTTCAACTGACCAAATTACAATCTTATACAAAAAACCAGCCAAAAAGACCGGTTTTTCACTCAAAATAAATCGTTGCACTAGCTATCGGAGTCTGTCTACTGATTTTACAGCTCTCATCTCTATGGATATTTTTATTTGCAAGAAATAAAAACACAATAGAAATCAGCGGAAATACTCGGCTCAATACCTTTCTCAGGAAAAATCCATTCCTCCAGGTAAATTTAGTAACCAATAAACCAATAACCCTGATCAACAGCGTTTATATCAATGTTGATATTATTCAGCAGTATTTGTCTTCTCTATTTTTGTACATGAAAAATACAGATGAATTCCACTACCCAAAAATCCTACTCCACTTAAAACCTGAATTTCAACATCTTTTGATGTCAAAGTCCTCCAGTGGCAACATCGACGAGGATAAATATAGTCTGTATTCTTTGTAACATGGTGCAAAAAGTAAAATATGTATTTATCAAAAATAGTGTAGATTTGCAACTTATATTTTTCGATCAAAAGGAGCAGTGGACTTCTATCATTTGTTCCTATTTACATCTTAATTTTACATTTTAAAATTAATTACATTACTAAAAATTTATATGTTTAACATTGAAAGCCTACAGTCAAAATCTACAACAGAATTGACTAAAATTTGTAAAGATTTAGGCATTAAAGTAACAAGAAACAGCAACAGAAAAATGATAAGGTTTTCGCTATTCTTTTGACTTTCAAGCTGCAAATCCCAAAGTAGCAAAAAGAATACTATAATGCAACTGAAGAAAAACCTGAGAACACCACTGAAAACCAAACTCCAGAGAAAACTACTAAAAGAAAAGAGTAGAAAAACCAGCAGAAGAAAATATTTCGGACAGAAGAAACAGAATCAAAAACCGAAAAACCTACAAAAGAGGAGAAAAAACGACCCAAAAGCTAAAAATCTCCTAAAAATACAAAAGAAAAAGAAGCTAATGCGCCAGCTGCGGCAGTAGAGGAAAAATATTTTCGGAAGAAAAACCAATGAAGGAGAAAAACCTCTAAAAAGAAAACCAAACAAAAGAAAAACTCTAAAACAATCAGAAAACAAAAGAACCCGAAAACGAAGAGCAAAATCCTCCTAAAAAGGAATTTAATTTTGATAATATCGTAATCGTAGAGGGCGTTTTTAGATTCTTCTGATAACTACGGATTTCTCCGTTCTTCGGAGTTTTCAATTATATTTCTTCTCCAGACGATGTATTTGTCTCTACCAACCAAATCAGAAACTATGAGGTCTAAAAACTGGTGATACTGTGAAAGGGTATCGTCCGACTTCCAAAAGAAGGAGAAAAATATTTTTCGCTCCAAAAGCATTGAAGTAAATGGCAGAGACCTGCATTTCATCAAAGACAGAGTAGCTTTTTGAATATCTTACTCCGCTATTCCCCACAAGAGAAAGTTAATTTAACTGGATTCCAACTTTCTACCAGAATAGTGAGATCTATTCGCTCCAATAGGAAAAGGACAAAGAGCAATGATAGTAGCCCAGCCTAAAACAGGGAAAACTATGCTCCTGAAAGACACTGCCAATTCCATCTCGGCAAATCACCCAGAAGCCCTATGATGATTCTCTGATAGATGAAAGACCAGAGGAAGTGACTGATATGCAGCGAAGTGCGAATGCAAAGTAATCGCTTCTACCTTTGATGAAGCCGCAGAAAAACATGTAAGTAGCCAATCTGGTTCTGTCTAAAAGCCCAAAAGAATGGTAGAATGCGGACATGATGTGGTGATTTTTATTAGATTCTATCACTCGTCTGGCAAGAGCCTATAACACGGTAACTCCTGCCTCGGGAAAATCCTCTCTGGTGGAGTAGATGCCAATGCGCTGCACAAACCAAAAAGATTTTTCGGGCAGCTAGGAAAAATGAAGGCGCAGTTCTCTGACCATCATCGCTACAGCTCTGATGATACAGGTTCTAAAATGGATGAGGTGATTTTGAAGAATTCAAAGGAACAGGAAACATGGAACTCCTGCTGGATAGAAAAATCGCCAATAAAAGGGTTTTTCCCTGCAGTGGATTTGATGGCTTCCAGCACGAGAAGGGGACGACCACTGCATGATGAAACCACTCAGCAGAGAATGTGGATTTCTGAGAAAAATATCTTTCTGATATGAGATCCTGTAGAAGACTATGGAATTTGTAGAAAAACAAATGAAAGCAACTCTGAACAACGAAGAATTCCTAATGTCTATGAACAAATAAAAACCTCGGAAATTCCGAGGTTTTTCGTTTCAGAAAGTTTTACTTTGTTGAGATTTTATCCATCCATTCGAAAAAGTTCTTCCAAATCATAGTCGCCTCTGTGTACTATGTCCCAAGGCATAGCAAAATCTACAGCCTTCTTATTATTTCTAAGAGTAGTCGCTGAGGTGTAGAAATCGCAAGGGAAGTATCTGCATCTTTGGCGCCGTGTCTTATTCTCCAGTTTTGGGTGGAGGTGTTTTTAACGAAGTTCATCAGGGTTCATCATTTTTACGATATCCACATCTCGCCATTTCAGCTTTTTACAGAAGATTCTGTTGCAGAAAATTTTGTAAAGTGCTTATTATCAACCGTTAAATCTCCAAACAAATTGTTTTTCTCCAGCAGATAAATCCAAGGCATCAAACGCAGAGAGCGGATTTACTCTAGAAAGATATTCTTTGGAATAAGTTTTAAAAATCCAGCCCTACTACTTTTTATTTTTAAACTCAAGCCAAGAATATTTACTCAAATCATTTCCCCTTCCGAGATGGCTTTAGTTGCTGAATTTATCGCAGAATTTTCACATATTCTTTTGAATGTTCCTTCTCCTTTTTCATTGAGCGTCAATGTTTTTCCGTTTTCATCTTTTAGTTTTAAGGAATTCACATATTTGAGGAAACATGGAAGCTAATTTGGGCTGGACAGCGATTTGTTCCTCAGTCAAGGTTTCTGTGAATATCTCAATATAACCAGGATGGACAAGATTTATTACCTTATAATCCTTCACATGTCCATACTGCCATTCGTGAGGCTGCATCAGCATTGTCAAGATTGATAATTGGGCAATAGGCAGAGACCGCAAAAATATCATCTCTCACAGCAGCAGCGCCTAATTCATTCAAGTAAGAATGATAAATTTTCTGATTTCCACTCGCTCCCAAAAAGCGCAGAAAGGGCTCGCCTGCGCTTGTCCCGATTAGAAATGATTTTTCGGCATTACCCGGCATTATTTTATCATTAAATCGAAGATACCTCACCGCCGCCTTTAAATCTACTATCGCAGCAGGAGCTTTTGCCAATGTATTGTGCTTTATCATTAGTAAGTTTACGCCCTCTTGCTCCTGGAGATGCCACTACATAGCCTTTTGGACAGGGCGACAAGGAAGCATTGTCCTTGCCTGTTCTTCGGTCTTTTATTGGCGCTCCTGCTTGGGAGGACATATCTACCTACATCATTTGGGAGGAAAATAGGCGCTGTATCAGCATTATACTTTCTGATGTTTTTCCTTCATAGTATCTCCACAGGGATATAAATGTTCATACTCTGATATCGTACATCCACAGGACGGCTGACATAGACTACATCTTCGTAAGCTCTGAAAGGAAATTTCTTTTCCTGCGACCTGAGCTGTCTCTATAGGTGTATTTTTCTGAATCAAAATTCAGAGAATATTCTTTTGGACTGGGCGTGCATCATAGAAGCCGCCACTGCCATAATTCCTATTGCTGTTTTTCATTTTTCTGATTGTTTACTGTCAAACTTTTATTCTATTCAAAATTTATCTCAAAATTAATGTATATATTTCAACTCATTGATAAAATCTCTTGGGAAAAATTGATTATAATATTTGATTTTTATTTACTGCGGAATTTTTAAATAGAATATTATGTCATTCAATTTACCTAAACTAGATTATGCATACAATGCACTAGAACCCATAATAGATGCCCAAACTATGGCAAATCCACCATACCAAGCATCATCAAGCGTATATAGACAATCTTAATAAAGCCATAGAGGGAACCAACCTTGAAGGGAAAAAGCATAGAAGAAATCTGCAAGGCGGCAGAAGCACCTGCGCTGAGAAACAATGGAGGAGGACATTATAACCACTCTCTTTTCTGGGAAATTCTAACTCCCAACGGCGCAAAAGAACCTGTGGGAAATGTGAAAAAAGCAATAGAAAACTATGGCGGTTTTGAGAAATTCAAAACTGATTTTTCAGAGGCTACTAAGACAAGATTCGGTTCTGGATGGGCTTGGCTGTGTAAGAAAGAAAACGGCGAAGTAGAAATCTGCTCCACTCCGAATCAGGACAACCAGCTGATGCCGAATGCTGGCTGCTCTGGAACGCCTATTCTAGGGATAGATGTCTGGGAACATGCATATTATCTAAATTACCAAAACAGAAGACCAGACTACATCAGTGCATTTTGAAGTGATTAACTGGGACAAAGTAGAAGAACTTTATAACAAATAAGAAAGTATTGGGATGAATTTTATATGAATTTGTTTCCAATATTAAATTTAAAACAAAAATTTATTGCAATGAAAAATAAGATTTATTTTTGGATGATAGGTCTAGTTATGACCTTGGTTTCGTGTAATGTGAATGCTGATATTACCCTGCACAAAGACAAAACACAGAGTATAGTGATGGACATCGATGGGAAGGAAGCAGCGAAAATCTTTAAAAAGATGAGAATAAGAAGGGTAAGAAAGATAAAGATGACCTCCCAAAAGAATGGATCAGCCTATAGAAATGAACCACAGGATAAAAAGAAAGAATAACCCATCCTGATACCATAGCAGTAATGATATATGTAAAGGCAGCTATGATAGGATGATCTTGACAGATGTTCTCTTTAAAACTGATAAACTGACTAATAAAGAATTGTCCATTATGTTCAATAAAAAGAGGATCCTTACCAATTCTTGATTTGTTCTCCAGAAATGAATGGGACGGAAAAACCTTGAAAATAAACACTTCTGTATTAAATGATATGCTTGTCATAAAGATAAAAGAATCTGATTTAGATTGGATGATATTTACTAAAGACTATCAGGTAACTTTTCCATTTCGATTCGGAAATCAAGAAAATAGAAGGAAAACATGATTTGGTAAGAAAAAGTAAAATAACAACACGGTAGAAATAAAAGTTTAATATAGATGATGTAAGGGAAAAAGTTTAAATTTCAAAAATGATGATTCTTTTATAACAATTACTACGAAATACCAAGCCTACATAGGTACTTTTTCATCAGGTTCAGCCTCAAAACTGAATCTGATATTAACAATGTCTGTGGCTAATGAGGAAAAACTACCTTTATTCCATGCGAAAACTTCCAAGAAAAATATTTTGAAATCCGAAATAAAATTCTAATGAGATTTCCCGCCAGTCAAGAATTATTTTCAAATAAAAACCTTTGTTTTGATAGGCTTTATTCATTACCTTTGGTCTACATTGTATTTCAGACTTATTCACAAATGTTGATAAGCCTTTTTATAAATTTAAAATCAATGCTTTATGATGTGAATTATCTATAATTTCAGCTAAAAATATTTATGCTAAACCTTTTCATAAAAATTTATCCACTAAACCCAGCTCTATAACAATATAATCATATATCTTTTTAATAAATAATAAAATGAATAATGTAATAGTGTGGTGCTTGAGAATTTTTGTCGGCTAAAATTTATCAGACAAATTAATAAATTAACTTTGCAGAAAGTAATCAGATAAAATATGTACTTATGAAAAACTGATTAAACAATTTGATTTTTCTGGTAAAAAGCCTTGGTAAGAGTAGACTTTAATGTCCCTCAGGATGAAAACCTAAAGGTAACGGATAATACCAGAATCACGGCTGTGAAACCTACTAGTGATTCTTTTTCCGATGGTGGTTCGGTTATCCTGTACACCCACCTGGACGACCAAAAAGGAGAGAAAAATGATAAATACTCACTAAAACACATTCTTCCTGAGATAGAAAAGATTTTGGGGAAATCGTGAAGTTCGCTGAGGACTGCATCGGTGAAGAGAGCAGTAAAACTAGCTTCTGATCTGAAAAAGCGGAAAAGTCCTTTTATTAGAAAACCTTAGATTCTATAACGAGGAAGAAAAAGGTGACAAAAGCATTTTGCAGAAGTTAGCCAAATTAGGCGATGCGTATGTGAATGATGCCTTTGGTACGCTCACAGAGCGCATGCTTCTACGGCTGTTATGCTGAGTTTTCCCTCAGACTAAGTTTTTCGGGCTGCTGATGGCGAAAGAATTAGAAGCGATAGATAAAGTCCTTCACTCTGGAGAAAAGCCTATTACAGCGATACTTGAGGTTCTAAAGTTTCTACTAAAATCACTATTATAGAAAAATATTCTGCCAGTGGTGGATAATCTGATTATCGGTGATCGGAATGGCTTTCCTTTTATCAAGCGCAGGGCGGAAATGTGGGAAATTCTTTGGTGGAGGATGACAAGCTGGATTTGGCTTTAGAAATTTTAGAAAAGGCTAAAAATCAGAATGTTAAAGTTTATATTCCTGTGGATGTTATCGCAGCGAAAAGAGTTTAATAATGATGCCGAAAAGAAAAGAAGTGCTAGCAAATGAAATTCAGACGGCTGGATGGGGAGCTGGATGAGAAGTGGTCACAAAAATAAATAACGATGTGATTATGAGTTCCAAAACTATTCTTTGAATGGTCCTTTTGGGGAGTTTTTGAGATGTCTAATTTTGCTGAAGGAACTAAAAGCTCTGGGAGATAGCATAGAGAGGCTACTAAGGAGGTGCGTTTTCCTCATGGGGAGGGGGACAGCGTGGCAGTTTCGTAAACAGTTTGGCTACGCAGATAGGGTTTCTTATGTATCCACAGGTGGTGGAGCGATGCTGGAAAGCCTTGAAGGACTGGAACTTCCAGGGTATCAGCTATTAACAAACAATTGTAATTATAAAATGAAGCGAACTCCAAATTTTAGGGTTCGCTATGAATATTTTTAAAGTAAAATTTTTGTGCGTATATAAAAGCAAGGTCATCCCTCAATAGTACATAACATCATCAAACTGACATTTCGCCAAATCTTCTGGATTTATAAAAAGTTAGCCACGCCGTCAGCCCATGAGATAGAAAATCATCATTGTATTCCAGAATTGATTTGTAATAAAAAGTATTTTATGAGGATCGTTACCTACTATGGGTCTTCTTGTGCAAAATCAGGATAGCCGCCGACTTTTATGCCCCAAAAACCAGTGGAAAGAAATTTGTATACTTTAGTATTTCTTTAGATAATCTCAAAATCCTTGAAATTTTTATTAGGAAAAGTTTCATTCCATTTTTCACTATTAATTTTGTTAAAGTTTTATGTCTTGAGAGAAATACTTTCGTGAGTGCTTTCAAAAATTCAGAGCCAAACTTTTATTCGGGTCAAAAGAGTTCAATTTCATATTCTTGTCCGATAAAATCCTATTTCCTTTGATAAAAGATAGCTTTTCGTAGGTTCCTTAATCTGTTCCATACGGAAGATTATCTGAAAATTCAGGAAATAAAGCACTTTTTGGTATTGTTTTGACAAGATTTTTAAAATCTGCTCCAAAAATAATCATCCTTCTATCCAGAACTGCAATAGACCTTTTTAGGATAGATATTATTTTCCGTGTTGTTCACAGTTAATTTGTGCCAACATAAAGTGGTTGCCTTCAGCACTTGAGGCAGTGAGCCTCCTTTTGGGGATATAGGGCATACCGCCAAATTTACTATCAGTAAGTGTTAAGTTATTAGATAAGGATAGTTTGATACGAATCATCTCCCGCTGTGTAGAAGTATTAAGGTCAGCAACTAATTGCTCAATTTGTTCTTGTGTAGGAATCATTTTTATTTATTATGTTTTTGATAGACAAATTTTAAAATTTAAAAAGATTAAAAACTCATATCTTTTACTGATTTATATTATTTTTGAAGAAAGAATCATCACGATTTCGGCAATGTTGTTATTATTTTTCTTCGGTGGTTGCATTGATATTATAATATTGTTTTCAGGTTTTTATCAACTTTATTGAGTGTTTCTTTTTGTAGAAAAACAGCATGGCATTCAGAAATTATTTCCTGAAACAGCAGCATTTTCATCAATTTCAATTTCAAAAATCAGATTAGAAGATCATCAAAACAGTTTCTACCTTTTTCAGTGCTATCATGATGATGAGCATAAAATAATGGCAATGATGGCAGTGTTATAAAATCCCCAGCCGATTCTAATCCCACACAGCCAGTTGCCCTCAGATTCCAGCCGCGGTGGTCGGTCCGCCTACTTCGCCTTTTTCTTTGATGATGCTCCCAGCACCTAGAAACCTATTCCACTGATAACCTTGCGCCCCGAGACGCCCCAAGTCTGTTTTCATAATGGATGCGAGGCCATGGAAATCTTTTCATCATAGATATTCAATCTTAGTTGGTCCTGAACCATGGAAACTATCGCTGCACCGAAGCATACAAGAATGTAAGTTCTGAATCCAGCAGGTTTATGTTTTCTTTCTCTTTCGATGCCAGACAAGTCCTCCAAAATGACAGCCAGTAAAAGTCGTAGAAAACTACATCCACTGTCAGTTCTCCTACAAATTTAATTTTTGATATAGTTTGCTAAAAATTCAAAACATGATATTTTCTTTTTAATTTAAAAATTTCTTGAAAAAGTTATTTTTGAGTAAAAATTGACTTTAATAAACTTATTAAAAAATCTATTTTCTAAGTGATAATATATATCAAACTTGAAAAATTCGCCCGTTTTTGATGCTTTAAAATTAGAAATCGCTCCGTGAATTGCTCCAAAAGCCAAAAAGAGGATTTTTCTTATATTTTTCACTTAGCACAGAGATATAATAAGAATCGAGCAGGAGAGGGTTTTATTTTTCTGATTTTCAATTTTCATTATTCATTAATTTTTCCATTCCTGATTTTGAGAAATGCCAAAATGTCTCTGGTACATCATAGGCAGCCCAAAATTCTTTATATTTTTCCGTCGTAGGAAGTGTGGTTCGGAACGGCGATGATGAGAAGTCCATTTGGTTTTAATTTCTCAGTGAAAAATTTTTAGGTATTTTCTCTTTCCTCTATATGCTCGAAAACATGCCATCAGGGTGATAGTATTCAGACTTTCGTTTTCTATTTCTGTGAGTTCTGGACTGAAATGAAAACTGTTTTTCGGATTTTTGTTTTTGCGAAATTTCTTGCATTTTCATTTGGTTTCAGATCCGAAAAGTGGTGTATTCGTTTTCTATAAATTTCACAAACTCTCAGCGCCGCATCCGTAGTCTAATATTTTCAAGATGGGTTCCTATTTCATTCTTTTTATTATATATATAATTAGATTAAACTTCTGTAAAAATTTATATACTTTTTCTTTCAAACTTCCCAGATCCTGATGATGCGAAATGTAATCTTTGCTTTCATAATATTTACCTAAATCATCGGGCAGGAGAGTTTTATAAATCCCTTGAGTTTCAGTTTCTATATTTCACTTCCTGTGAGAGAAGTGGTCTTTTATTTTCATTTTAATTTTCCTATAAACAATCATAATGTTTCATGAAACATTGTGATTTTATTTTACCTAAATAAATTAATAAAACATTAATATCCGCTGGTGACACTCCTGATATTCTGAGCTTTGCAGATATTTTTGGACGAATATTATTCATCTTTTTGTAGAGCTTCCGAAGAAAGTGAAGCTACCTTTTGCTAAAATCAAAATCATCTGGAATTTTTATATTTTCCATTTTTGGAGTTTCACTACATTTTTCTTTTTCTTTTCTATGTAGCCTTTGTATTTTATATTGATTTCTGCTTGCTCTGTATCTCTTCAGAATATTCTCGCTTTATTTCCTATCAGATTTCTATTTTAGAAAGTTTTTCTAAAATTTATATTAGGACGAGTTAGTATTTGAGATGTTCTGTCATGCTTGGTCTACAGGGTTGCTTTCATTTTCTTCAAGAATAGGATTTATAACATTTTAGTTTTAATGACAATTCTTTAAGGAATTCTTCCAACTCTCCAGACTTTTTTAATTTTTCCTCTACTTTTCTGAGTCTTTCTTCTGATGCTAAACCCTATGTTATAAGATTTTTCAGTCAGACGGATATCAGCATTATCTTGTCTTAGAAGTAGTCTGTATTCTGCTCTTGATGTGAACATACGATAAGGTTCTTCTGTTCCTTTCGTGATGAGGTCATCTATCAGTACACCCATATAGGCTTCATCTCTGCTGAGGGTAAATTCATCTTTGCTGTGAACTTTATTATGCGCATTGATTCCCGCGATAAGACCTTGTCCTGCTGCTTCTTCGTAGCCAGTAGTTCCGTTGATTTGTCCAGCGAAAAATAAATTTTCAATCAGTTTGGTTTCAAAGTATGTTTCAACTGAGTAGGGAGGGAAGTAGTCGTACTCTATGGCATAACCTGGGCGAAATATTTTAGCATTTTCAAAACCTGGTACATGTCTTAGCGCTGGGCCTGAATATCTTCTGGGAGCGAAGAGCTGAAACCATTTACATAGATTGTCAACAGTTTTCCATCCTTCTGGGTTCTACGAAAAGCTGGTGTCTGTTTCGTTCAGCGAAACGATTGATTTTATCTTCTATACTTGAGCAGTATCTTGGTCCTATACTTTGTATAGTTCCGTTGAACATTGGGCTTCTATCAAACCCAGAGCGGAGAATATCATGTACAGTTTCGTTTGTGTAAGTGATATAGCAGCTTCTTTGTTCTTTGAGTTTAGGCGTATCGAGGTAAGAGAATTTTGTGGATTTTCATCGCTCTTTTTGTTCCTCCATTTCTGGCATAATCTAGACTTCTTCCATCTATTCTTACAGGTGTTCCTGTTTTCATTCTTCCTGCTTCAAAACCTAAACTTACTAATTGTTCCAGTAATTCCAAAGGCTTTTGGCTCGCCCATTCTTCCGCCGCCGAATTGTTTTTCTCCGATATGTATCAGCCCATTTAGGAAAGTTCCATTGGTAAGAACTACTGCTTTTCCACGGATTTCTACACCGATGTTGGTAATTACTCCTGCTACTTTACCATTTTTCTATAATGATATTTTTTTCACCATGTCTTGGAAAAATCAAGATTAGGAGTGTTTCTAAAGCTAATCTCCATTCTTCTGCAAAAGAGCATTCTGTCGTTTTGCGTTCGTGGCGACCACAGCTAGGTCCTTTTGATAGGTTCAGCATCTTAAACTGGATAGCAGATTTATCGGCTATAATTCCAGAATATCCGCCAAGTGCATCTATTTCGCGAACGATTTGTCCTTTTTGCTATTCCGCCCATCGCAGGGGTTGCAGCTCATCTCGCCCGATGGTCTGCATGTTCATAGTAACCAGCATAGTTTTTAGAGCCGAGATTGGCTGCTGCTGCCGCTGCTTCACAGCCTGCGTGTCCTCCACCTACTACGATTACATCGTATATTTTCGTTTATCATATATTGTAAAATAAGTTTATAAATAACAAAAAATGTTTCACGAAACATTTTTGTTAAAATTATTTGCAAGTAAATTTTTAATTTCTTCTTCTTGTTTTTGAACAAGCTTTTTCTAATAAATTTATTTTATCTTCATATAGTTTACGGATAAGAATAATATCTTGATTACTATAAGTAATATTACTATTATTTCCTTTGATAGAATTATAACCCATTCAAAAATTCTTTTATTATCAAAAATCTTTAATATCTTCTAAATTTACATCAAGGATTTCCGCTATTTTATTAGCTTATCTTGAGAAATTTTTAAGATCTCCTTTTTCTAATTTAGAATATGCAGCTTGTGATATTTCTAACTTTTTCTGCTATATATTCTTGAGTAAAATTTTTAATTCTCTAATATTTTTAATTTTATTACCTATCATAAATTATAACATTTTTATTATATTTTATAACTGCAAATATAAATATTTTTGATTAATATCTAATTATTTTTGTTAGAAATATTATAATTATGATACAAAACAAGTTTATTTCAAATAACCATAAGAGATATGAAATGGTATTTGGACAGGAAAAAACAATTTAGGTGCGATAAGAGGTTTTTATTTGAAAAATAAACGATCAAGTTTATGAAGTTTCTGTACATATTTTGGATGAAAGTATGTCAAATTTTTGGAAATTATATTCAGATGGGAGCAAAACCAATGCAATTAATTTATGAAACAGAGGATAAAAATTATTTTAAGGGAGTTTGGGCATGATGAATTTGGTTATCCTTTTTCTGATTATGGAGTGGAACTTAATTTTATTAATAATAAATTAGATAATGTAACACTTAATATGTATGATAGAAATGTAAGTATAAACTATTTTTAATGAGTAAAAAAGTATGAGAGAATATTATATTTTTCAGTGCCCACGATGTGGAGAGGATGTTACATCTGATGATGATTATTGTCAAATTTGTGGTTGGCTAGTAGATGGTTCATCATATAAAACAGAACCAGAGTTAGTAAAAATACAAAAAGATAATGAAACAATATGTAGTATTGTATGGCTAAAAAGAATATAGAGGATATATATTTACTCAATTAAAAAGTAGATTTAACTCCTACACACTTTAAAAAGGAAAAACTTAATTTTTGCAATGATGAATTTTAACTCTCATCATTTTTATATATTTAAAGAGAATGAATATCCATATTTATCTGAAAATATACAAATAAATTTAAATCTTGATAATTATGATTCTTTTTATAAAGGATGGCTGTAATATATATTTTTGATAAAAAACATTTTTCTTCAATAGACATTGGTATATTAAAATTGTTTAATTATGGTAATGATTAACTTACAAGATCACTATTTTTCATAAACTTAGATAAAATAATTCTTCAAAGAGGTAATTATAAAATAAGATTCAAAATAAATTAATAGATTAAATCTGAATTCTTTAAAGTTATCTTGAACCAAAAGATGAAAATTTAGTCACTTTTTGTAACAATAATGAAATATTAACTTGACTGTAACTACTCTCTAATGAAGTAGTGAATAAAAATAAGAATTTCATAAAAAGAAAGGGCAGATAAAACTGCCCTTTTTATATTAAACTGATATAAAAATCTTCTTTCGCTCTCATTTCTTTTTCTTCTTCATCGGATTTGTCTTTATATCCGCAAAGATGAAGAACACCGTGAGCCAGAACCCGTAGTAATTCCTTTTTCAAAACTACTGGATAGGGTAGAGGCATTTTTCCGAAATGCGCGTCAAAGATATAAAAATATCTCCGCTTATGGTTTTTACCTTTTACATAATCAAAAGTGATGATGTCCGTATAATAATCATGATTAAGAAAAATCCTGATTTACTTTTAGCAGGTATTCGTCATCACAGAAAAATATAATTGATATTTCCTACTTTTTCTTCATCTAAAATGAGTTTTTCAATCCATTCCGAACAATTTTTCAGGAAGGGTAATTTCCTCTACATTTTTCAAAAATACTGTATCATTCTGCTTTATTTATTTCTAAAAAATTAGAACCAATGTCCTAAAAATTACACTAAAAAAATTCCTTTTTCCTTTATCCAGAGCTCTGCTGTAATTTAGTTTTTATCTGCCCAAAAGGAGATTTGTATCCAGCAGTAATTCCACCAGAAACATCGCGCACTTTTTAGAACATGATTTAGCTTATGTTCATCAAAAGGTATTGATAAGATTAATATGCCCTGTGATGAAATAGTTTTTCTTAATTCTAAACTGAAAATCATTCCCAGCAACGATGATATTATCCGCACTAAAATTCCCAAACTGATAGCCTTGAAACTTACAAAATTCCCTAAATTCTGCTCAAAAAATTCCACCAGGGTAGAAATGATAATAGTATGGAACATCTCCCAAAAGTAAATCCTCCGAAAAGATTCAGCCTATAAGTTACACGGCTGGAAATAGGGAAGTTCATTCGTATATCTGCTTTGGTCTGGAAAAATCTGTTTTTCAATTTTTCTTATTAAAAAAATATCTAATAATTTTCCTTCTATATTAGGGTAGAACCCTCTCGATGCGAAGTCCTTGTCATTTCTCGTATCACTTTTTAATGAAAGCGTAAGGATTGAGAAAGTTTTCATTATCATAGTGGGGAAGTTCCTACTTTGGATTCAAAAATAGTCATGGCTCATACCTCCACCAATGGCGTATCTGTCTTTCCAAATAGACTGGATATAAATCTCATTTTCTGAACCATTTCCATTTTCCTATTTCATTTCTATCGTGATCATACAACTGAAAACTCATCCCAGAAGAATAAACTCCAAAAACCAGGAAGGTAGCCATTATCCACGAAATAATTAAAATAATATCTCGGTCTGTTTCCTCCCACGATGACATCGAGAGAAAGGATAGAGTTTTGGAATAAAAGTCTTTTGATGGTTGTATTGATGAGCAGTCCTGTTTTTGAAAAATCTCATCATAATGCAACCCAAATTTTTAGAAAACCGAGTATCGTCTTCTTCCAATTCCAGTTTCAAGATGTTTTTCCCTTCATGATATACCAGATCATAGTTGATAAGTTTATAATTATTAGTAGCGTATAATTTATCAATCATTTGGTTTATCCCAGCATAAGTCTGTAAGGAAGGAATTTTTAAGATTCATTTTACCTTTTACATAAGATTCATTAAAAATCTTACTATTCACCAAAAACAAGGCTGTCTACTTTATAAACATTAGCATAGACAGGTTTATTCATTACTCTCGGCAGAGAATCTCTTTTTGGTAATTTATTGAGTATATCGATGTATTTTTTAGCCTCTACATATCCTAAATTTAGGATTTTTTTCTTTGTCGCCGTAGCTTGTAGAAGTGTAGCCTCTCAGGTCAGGGATGAATTTTTATATCGGTATTTTTGTACTGAGTTTTATTTTTCGTTTTTGTATAGTGAAGTCTATCACTTGGTCTAGAATTTTTATAGCCGAATTCAGCTCATCTTTATTCGCCAGAGGAAGACTTAAATCCACTCCGATAACGATATCCATACCTTTTGTCTTTAAGAGGCTTTGATGGGAAATTCACCGTCATCGCACCATCTATATACAGACTGTCATTTACTTTCACAGGGATTTATCAGCGAAGGGATAGGCGGAACTCGCCATGATGGAATTCACCAAATCTCCTTTTTCAAAAATTTTCATTTTTCCATTTTCTAGGTTGGTCGCACACACATGAAAGGAATATTCAGTTTCGAGAAATCTGTGACATTAGAAACATTGTTAAATAAATCCTTTAGGAGAAAAATATTTTTTGTCCCTGTGAAAGAGCTTTTTAGCAGGGACATTGAATTTACCTTTTTCGAAAGGAATATTTAGCAGATATTTGTTATGATTTTTATCAAAAACGAAGTTTCTTTTCGGTCTTTTTCATTGGCAAGAATTTCGTAAAAATCTGTTGTTTTGATGATTTGTTCGATTTCCTTTGCCGAATAGCCTGAGGCATAGAGTCCGCCAACAATCGCTCCCATACTGGTTCCAGCGATGTGAGTCTATCTTTTTATTCCTAGTGAGTCTATCACTTTCAAAGCACCTACATGGGCAAAACCTTTTGCGCCGCCGCCCGCTAGAGACAGTCCCACTTTTGGTCTTTTCGAATTTTTAGATTTTCTTTTACCTGAGCTTTGTACAGGCTCAAAGAAGATATTATTATAAGTATTTGAAGAATTTTTCATAATCAATCTTTTATATAAATTCTTTTTGACTCTTCGTGAAATGGAAGTAAGAACCTCGTAAAGGAATGGTCTGGCAATAGTCGGCAAACTCTTCCAAAGTCTTACAGGAATTGAATATAACAACCTCATCAGCCTTCTTTTGCAGGAATTTCGCCCAAATCTGCCATCAGCATATCCATACACACATTTCCCACGATAGGAACTTTCTGCCCTTTGATGATGACAAATCCCTTTTTATTTCCTATCAGCCGAGGAATGCCGTCTGCATAGCCTATCGGAATGGTTGCGATTCTGGTACCTTTTTCTCAGCGATGTATTTTCTGCTATATCCTATGGAATCACCTTTTTCTACTTTTGGAAATCTGAGAAATCACGGTTTTAAATGTAGCCACATTTTTGGAGCTGTTTTTTTCTATTTCAGGAACGCAGGAAATGCCCATCATCCCAATGCCTATTCTTACCATATCGTATTGATAATCAGTGAAATTGATAATTCCGGCTGTATTGAGAATATGTCTAATAGGTTTATAATCAATGTTTTGAATGATTTTACTTGAAACTCGCTCAAAGGTTTTTCAGCTGGTGCAGTGTATATTCCTTTTCTTCGGGAACATCCGCACAAGACAAATGGCTGAAAATACTCGCTATTTTGACATTGTATTTTTTTCAAGGTTTTCATCAAATCATCTATTTCATCTTCTTTAAAAACCAAGGCGGTGCATTCTGTTTCTATCTTGATATGGATAGGGTAGATTTCTTGGATTCCTTTTTCGCTTGAGCTGTTTCCCCAAATAAATCCAAAACCCTCAGGCTGTATATCTCTGGCTCAAGATGATAATCTATGATAGTGTCATAGCTGCTCTGCTCAGGATTCATCACAAGGATAGGCGTAGTGATACCATTTTTCCGTAAATCCACTCCCTCATCTGCATAGGCAACTCCCAGATAATCAATATGGTGATGCTGCAAAAATTCAGCAATTTCTGTAGCCGCCTGAGTCCATAGGAAAAAGCTTTTTACCATCGCACAGACTTTTTGTCTCTGGTTTCAGTAAACTCTTGTGAATGTTTATATATGCACGATGGCATTAAGATTTACTTCAAGTGTAGTATCGTGCTTTTTGTAGTTCTAAAAGTTTTTGATTTTTCAATTTCAAAAAAACTCTCGCTCCTTTTAATAAAATCAGCTGATTTTTCAATCGTATTGAGATACTGGCTGTCTATAAGTTCCTGAGTATTGTCAAAGATTTTGACTTTTACCTGAAAACAAATCTTTATACTTCGTGATATGTTCACCGATGAGAATGATATTTTCAAAATCCTGCTCGTTGGTAAGTTCCGCTACTTTTTTATACAATATTTCGTCCTCTTCTATCGTGTCCAAAATATCCGTAAGGATGAGCGATTTTTTCTGCTTTTGATATTGGTTAATGAACTGATATGCAATGATTAACGAATCCAAATCCAAGTTAAAAAGAATCATTGATAATCAGATTATTTCTAATGCTGTTCACACTCTCCAGACGCATTTCCACGGAATGCAGGTCTTGAATTTTGGTCACGATTTTTTCGTTGGAGATTTTCAGTGATTTTAAAACGGCTACAATCGCCAGAATATTGGAAAGTGTAGCCTCATCTCGTTTTTGGAGAGAAATACTGATTTCTTCATCAAAATATTTTATCCCGATGCGTTCATTAGGATTTTTATAATCGGAAGAAATACGGACATCATTTCTTTGATTTAGACCGAAACTGATTAAATTTTTACTTGAATAAAAGTTGATTTACTAAATTATAAACCAATTCATTATCTCCGTTATAAATAATAGTTTCACTTTCTTTTGAAAAGAATGATTTTTCGTTTATCAGTTCTTCTTCGTTTTTAAAAATTAGAAGAGTGAGCAGAACCGATGTGCGTCAAAACGCCGATTTTCGGAGCGAAAATATTTTCCAATTTTGCCATTTCGCTCGGTTTAGAAATTCCAACTTCAAAGATTCCCAGCTGGTGTTCCTCGTTGATTTGCAGCAGCGAGATAGGAAGCTCAATTTGCGAGGTTGAAACTTTTGGGAGATTTCACGTGGAATATTCATCCCAAAGATACTGATAAAGCCATTCTTTTACAATGGTTTTGCCGTTGCTTCCTGTAATGCCGATGGTGTTTTTCTAAATGGGAATTTTCTAAATGTTTTTGGCTCAAAATTTGTAAAAACTCGATGGAATTTTTCAGTAATAATCCATGTAATGTCTTTTATATTCAGGATAGTAGTTTTCAGAAATAATGACTTTCACACCTTTTTCTACTACGGAAGAAATGTATTTTTCACCAGAATTATTTTTGGTGTTAATGGCAATAAACGCCGTATCCGAAATAGAATAAAGATTTCGGCTGTCAAAAGAGATATTGCTGATGAGAATATCTGGATTCCCAATCAGTTTAGAATCTGTAAGTTGCGAAATTTGTAATGTGCTGTATATCATTATTTTTTTATTCAAAACTTCTTCTGTAAAAACTTTTCTGCTCACAGCCCTCGTAGCTGTCAGTTTCTCCCTAATTGTACCAAATCATCACTCCCTGAGGTTCTCATGGAATAATTTGCCAAGTTCCCTGTTCTCTTGCAGATGGCATGGACTTTCGTAACATATTCTGCCGTAGCCATCAGATTGGGCATCGGCGAAAAGGTCTTCCCATGTAGTCCATATCCAGCCCAGCAATCACTACACGAACGCCGTTGTTCGCCAGCTGATTGGCTATTTCTACATGCTTTTCATCGAAAAACTGCGCTTCGTCTATGCCCACCACATCACAGTTAGACCCTAGGAGCAGAATCTCATCGGGAGTTTCTACAGGAGTGCTTTTTATTTTATTTTTGGTTGTGAGAGACCACCTCTTCATCGGCATAGCGGTTGTCCAGCTTAGGTTTGAAGATTTCTACCTGCTGTCCAGCCATCTCTGCACGGCGGAGCCTTCTGATGAGTTCCTCGGTTTTTCCAGAAAACATAGAACCGCAGATAACCTCCATCCAGCCGCTTTGTTTGGCGTGATTGATTGTATTTTCTAAAAACATTGTAAATTAGCCTTTTGATTTTGATGTGAAAAATTCAAAATTAAATCCCAAATTTAAACAATTTTAATAAAAAGAATTTATGAGCGGTATACTTTATTTTGTTCCTACGCCTATTGGCAATCTGGAAGATATGACTTTTCGGGCAGTAAAAATTTTTGAAAGAAGTGGACTATATTCTTTGTGAAGATACACGGACTTCAGGGAATTTTACTCAAAACATTTTGAAATTTCTAAACCATTGAAATCATATCACTTACACAATGAACATCAAGCGACACTTAAAGTGATAGAAGACCTAAAAACGGTCAGAATATCGCCATCATTACCGATGCAGGAACGCCTGGAATTTCTGACCCTGGATATCTGCTGGCAAAGGCATGCGCAGACAACGAGGTGGAAATGCAGTGTCCGCCTGGTGCTACGGCTTTCGTGCCAGCGTTGGTGGTTTCTGGACTGCCTAATAATGAGTTTTTGTTCGTGGGTTTTCTACCACAGAAAAAGGAAGACAGACCAAACTGAAACAGCTGGCGGAGGAGAAAAACGATAGTTCTCTACGAAAGCCCACACAAGATAAACACCACTCTGGAGCAGATAAAGGAGTTTTTCGGAGAGGGAACGAAAATCAGCCTCAGCCGAGAAATTTCCAAAAATTTGAAGAAACCAAACGCGGAACCATAGAAGAACTCATAGAATTTTCCAAAAAGTAAAAACCCTGAAAGGCGAAATGGTTTTGGTAGTGAATAACCAGATTTGATGGATTTTAATTTTTTTAGAAATTGTAGGGATAGTAATCAGAGTTAATAATATCAAAAAATTATGTTATCAGAAAAAGTTAAAGAATATTTGAAGGAAAAGGGTCTGTATGATGAAACGGAAGATACAGATTATCAAGAAGTAATGAGTAAATTAGGAATTGAACTAGAAACCGACTTTGCTCAGTTTAATCTTTATGCAGATGATATAACATTTTTCTGGAAAGTATAATGATTTATATAATGTATGCTGGTTTGCTATAAATTCTACATATTTTGAACAGATAGAGTATGCGCTCTGCTCTAAATTTACCCGAAGAGTATATCCCGCTGGATAGTTTTGAGGGAGAAGGAGGTTTCTTCTATAATCGAAAAAAACAGGGGAAGTCTTGGAATTAGAACTTGGACAAAAACTAATTGATTTTTCAGAGTGGTAGTTACAGCCACAGTGGAAAGATTTTAATGCTTTTTGGAATGGTATTTTTGAGTTGGGGGATTTTTCATAGGGAACTCGGAAAAATCACAAAATGAAAATTAAAAAATATTTTTAGAATCCAATGATCTGTATGATGCAAAGATATTATCATCATCTGATAGCATTTCTGTTCCCTAAGCAATGGCATTTTTATACTAAACGAAGAGGACAAAAATTTAAGGAAAGATTTTATTGTGAATTATTGGAAACCTTTTGACCTTTTTCTTCCGAAGACCATTAGGATATTTGAGCAATATCTTGATGATGTATTTCTAATTTTACATAAAGAACAAGTGAAGATGGTTTATTTGTTCTTTATTGATAATGAATACATTACATATGTAGGAAATCCTCCAAAAAAACGGAAAAACACGCTCACTATTCTTCCCGAAAAATTGCTGGACTTCTACACGCATATACATGATGGCTGGTTTGAGAGCATTAGTGGAGGAGTAGGGGCTGCTTCCTATGGAGAAAATCCAGTTTCTTGATGAATCAGAATGGGGACTTACTGATGAAATATTGCGGTCAGTAGATTTATCAAAAACTTACTATGTGTTTCATAATGGCGGAAATGGGTTTCTTTGTATCAATATAGAAGACACTGAAAAATCCTAAGTCGTTAGTCTGGTGGACAAATGATAGACCAAAAGCTGGGCATAGAGTTTTGGAGCTTTTTGGACTCTTGGATAGAAATCGGTTTTTCTCTAAAAACAATATCTGATTATCTTTAAAAATAAAAACTCATCGCTTTTAGATAAATAAAAACAGCATCAAAGATTAGATATAGACAGTAGATATACCAAAAATTTTAAGAAAATGTATCTTTTGGTACATTAATAAAACAAAAACTATATATTTAAAAGTTATGGCAAATTTGTTAGACGAAGTGACAGGACCTGTAAATAATCAGGACGAGATGTACATGTGATAGATAAACAGCTGCCTGTAGAGATAGGCTTTGGCTCTACTCTTTTTCAGATAGCATTATGGGTTGTGATACCGATATTGGTACTACTATATGTGCTGGTTATGGGCAGTACGCTGCAGAATCCTTTGCTTGTTGGTGGTGTGGGCTGTCTGCTGGGCATCCTGCCTGGTGTTATTTTTCATCTTTATGAAGATATCGGCTCGTAATTATTTCCAGCAGTTGGAACAGCGCATTCAGGCAGAGGCATCTAATATTGATAATTATTTAGAACAAAGAGTACAAATCCTTCAGAATGTCGTAGGACTTGTTGAGCGGGCTGTAGATCTTGACAAGGATGTGATGAAAACAGTGGCAGCTCTTCGCAGCGGCAGTGTAAATGAGGACAACAGAAGTGATGTGAATGCACAGATTAGCACTGCTTTCGGTGATCTTTTCCCACAGGTAGAGGCTACCCAGAATTAAAGGCACACAACGCCATTGCAGATGCGATGCAGCAGAACAGCTACCTGACAGCGAGAGATAACTGCAGCGCGAACTGTGTATAACAGCCGTGTAACGCAGTGGAACACGACATTTTCTCATGGCCTACAAAAATGATAGTAGCAGCACAGCGAGGGCTACACCACGCGTATCCCATTCACAGCATCAGCCGAAACACGCGAGGCAGCAAGAGGTAAATTCTTCTAAGACTTTGGAATATAGATGATTCAGGATATCTATGACCCATTAAACGAATACATCAATACTTTTCGTGACAAGTTTAAGAAGGTGGCGGAAGAAAATCTTCGATGCGCTTTCGCTCAGGAAGCACAGGTTGATGTAGAAAGCAAATCGCACTACATGCCAGCAGATTTATAAAGGCGAGGCAGACATGGCAGATATAGCAAGCCGCATCACACGATGGAAGGTATTATGTGTCATCCTGTGGATAGGTGCGGTGATAGGATTTTGCTGTTGTCTATGTTAAGAGAAATGAGTTCCCGATGGAGCAGCTCTTACTAATAGGCGGCGGCTCAGTCTTAGCGGTTGTTTTTCTTTTGGTAAAGGCATCCTACCTGAAGTCTTTACGAAATGAGCGAAATGATTTAGCCCAAAAAGTAGATGATTTGAGAAATACAGCGTGAGCAAAATGGCGGAGCTAAATAAACCTACGATCGGGATATTTTGACACGAATGATGTCCAAAACAGTGTCAAGGCTGAGTTTGACCCATATTTCACCACACAGCGGCGGCTGACTCGTGCTACATACGGCTGGAATGATTCTTTAATGAAGGGCGATCAGAGCTTTATTCCATTCTGGTCTTACTAATGGCAATCCGTTTGTCATTTGTAGAACAAGGAAAATGGAAATGGGACAGAAGACCTACTACGCCACGAGAAAACCATTTACTGGACGACGAGGAAACCGATTCGGGATGGGAATCCCGACCAGTACATCATTCAGAGACATTGCGCGCGAGCGCGACAGCGCCTTACTCCAGAGTATTATGAGCGTACCCGTCTTATTTATGGCAATACAGCTGCGCCCGATTTGATGTTTAATCGCAAAGCCAGAGTGGATTGGCAGGCAAGCGAAGGTTCGCTTCGCTTTTGCGGGATAAATTCTGGCTGAAGCGTAAAGCTCGTAATCTGGGCAGATGGAGATTTTGCTATGCTGACGAATGAGGAATTTTGAGGTCGCATTCAATACAAGGAACCGTAATAACAACGCAGCAGTTTGCCTTACTCTTCACGCCATTGGCGCAGCAGAGTATGATGGCGCTTTTGCAGGACAATACCAATGGCTATGGTGATGATTTTAACTTTGATAAAAATCGTATGATAAACACCATCACACCTTTGCATATACAAGAGCTGGATCTCGATATGAACCCAGATCAGTACTGTAATTTTGATTTTGAAAGAGCCAGAAAGACTTCTTTACGAAATTAATGCAAGATATTTCGAGCGATTTATTTCAGTTTTGCGCCGTTATTATGCGTGCCGATGTATCAGCAGATACGGTCGCATAAGGATATTTATGGGCGTGATATGGAGCAGAGAAGTTCGTTCTGGGAGCATGAAGCACTGGCTAATTTCTGGGGGCAGGAGCGTTTCAGACATCCTGACTGCGTGACACAGTGTGTCTTGAAAACTTCCGCAGAAGTACAGAACGATGGCAGCACGATGATAGATGTCACGGCTCATGGTTTCCGTTCAGAACCTCGTCTTTCGTATATTAGTAAATTTGGTGGTGATGGCTCTTGGCATGATGTGCCGGTGAATTGGTATGAGCATTTCTCTGTTGAGGGAAATGGACAGATTACGATGCATGAAGATAATCACCAAGAAGATACAGATACGACACAGACCCAGCGTTTGAACCGCATCGGAGAGGTGCTTGAAAAAACGCACTTAGATGTGTATAGAAGGCATATAGCATCTAAAAGCATAGTCAGAATTTTATCATTTTTAATAAAAGAAAATGGAAATATTACGAATAAATAAAATAGTATTTTTCCTATGTTTAGTTAGTATCAAACTCTATCCTCAGGAAACAAACGGTTTTTATTTAACAAAAGATACAATTAAAATACCAGACCCTATAATAATCTCTGTAAAAGGAAAAGCAGGTAAAATAATAACCAGTTCCCAAGAATATAATAGAAGTAGTAATATTGAAAAATTACTAAATGATAACAAAGCCTTTTTATATTTTTGATGATAGTATGGGATTAGGGTTTTACATCAATGATATTTGGGATAATTTTAAAATTTCAGAATGTGACTGTTGTGATATACTATAGTTAGGAAATACAACCCTGACTAAACTGCCATTGACAAGATTTTTATTTAGGGCTTTACAAAAAGTATCTTTTTATAATACTGTTACTATTGATAAAAAGAAATTTCTCATAAAAATAAAGAAAATTTTTATCCAATACTTTTCCCTTTATGTGACTAAAATAGGAAACCTAAAATAGTTACCTCTTTTTAATCTAAAAACAGCAGCAAAACCTTAAATCATCAAATAAAAATCCAAAAGATAAACTCTTCTAATCTTTTAGGTTTTAAAAATAATCCTTAATTTTGAACCAAAATAATAAGAATATGAAATTATTGGAAGGAAAAGTAATCTCATCACAGGTGCAGCTACAGGTATCGAGAAAGAATAGCAGAGATTTTCGCGAGCAGGGAGCTAAAATAGCATTTCTCCACATCGGTCCAGATGACTTAGCAAAACAAGTAGAAGCAGACCTAAAGTAAAATCACTACAGCTAAAGAATACCACTCTAACGCTGCCGATTTTGATGAGGCTCAGAAACTGATGATGACGATAGTTATCGCAGACTTCGGGCAGATAGGATATCCTCGTGAATAATGCAGGAATTACCCGAGACAATCTTCTCCTTAGAATGAGCAAAGAGGTGGGACATCATCATGAAAGTGAATTTGGATTCTGTTTTTCAACCTGTACAAAAGCAGCTATCAAACCCATGATGAAAGCAAGAACAGGGTCTATTATCAACATGGCTTCTGTGGTAGGTGTGAGAAAGGAAACGCAGGGCAGGCAAACCACGCAGCTTCTAAAGCTGGTGTTATCGGATTTTCTAAATCTGTTGCTTTTAGAACTTGGTTCTAGAAACATCCGTTGCAACGCTGTGGCGCCAGGTTTCATAGAAACAGAAACGACCGCGAAACTGAAGCTCAGAAGTGGTACAAGGCTGGAGATGCCATCCTGTTAAAGAGGAGGGCAGACTACCGATGTAACCAATACATGCCTATTCTTGGCAAGTGACTTGTCTTCTTATATTACAGGACAGAGTTATCACTGTAGATGGCGGTATGCTTACTCATATTACAAAAGACTTTCTTCGAGAGAGTCTTTTTATTTAAAAACATAATAAAATTCATCGTTCTAATAGAAAATCAAACATAATGAAAAATTTATTATCAGAATTTTATTCCTTTTCGGTGTGGCGTGCTCTTTTTGCACAGAATGATAGAAATGTCGGTGATTTTTACTTCTCTAAAAGTCTATGACAGAATTACCGTGGAGCTCATAGAATCCAAGAAAAACAAAGTGGAAATCATAGGCGACGCAGTCTCTAAAATCCAGTAATCAATAAAAATGGAGAACTAAAATCCTGCACCCAAACCATGAAAACTCCTGCAGGAGATGATGTTAAAAGTAAAGGTTTATTACAATGACCTTAGCGATATTCAGGCGAGCCAAGGTTCAGAAATCACTTCTGATGATGTATTGAAAGCTAATCTGCTGAAAATCACTGCTAATGAAGGGCTCTAAAATCCAACTGAAAGTAGATGTAAAAACAGCTGAATGTAAGAGGAAACTCTGGCGGCGAAGTAGAGCTTTCAGGAATGCAGATATTCAGGAAATCGTGATGAACTCTGGTGCAAAATACAAAGGGCAATGACAACGAGGCGAAAAATGTTTCTGTAACTGTAAATGCAGGCGGAAATGCTGAAGTCTATGCTTCCAAAGCCGTAAACGCCACTGTGAGAGCAGGCGGAAGAATAGAAATCCACGGAAACCCGAAACACAAAGAGATGTAGTAGTAGGCGGAGTTATAGAACGAATATAAGTACCAGATTATTCTGCGTACTTATTTTCCCTATTCGAAAAGATTTTCTTCTTCCTTTTCGAAGAAGGTATCTATCAGTAGATTTTCTTTTGTGATGCTGCTACAGCCAGTCTTGTCGGCTCATTTTGTGGATGTCCTGCGTGGCCTTTTATCCAGTGGAAAAGCAGGTTTATACTTGTTGAAAAGCGGGATAAATTTTTCGCCACAGGTCAGGATTTTTCTACATAGAGCCTATCCAGCCATAGAATCCAGTTTTTATTTACCGCATCGGCTACATATTTACTGTCGGTAAAGATATGAATATCATGCGCCTCTTCTTTTGAGGTTTTCCAGAGCTGTGATTACTGCGAGAAGTTCCACTGCGGTTGTTGGTTGTCCGCTCGAAAGCCTCCGAAAAACATTTTCATAGTTTTTCTCTGGAGCCCGTATGATGATACCATAGCCGCCTTTCCCAGGGTTGCTGCGCTGCACGCTCCATCGGTATAGATTTCATCCCTCATATTTTTGAGAAAGCGCATATCATCTTCATCGTTCATAGATGAAGCTAGTAGGATTGTTTTAGATAAAATCAAATGCCGCCGAAGGGTCTATGCCTCGGATATTATCAGAAAGCTCTGGTTATTGAGCAAGAAGGCTGCTCATTGGTTCCAACAGTCAAATCGAGAACTTTGCTAAACTTGATTGGAACGAAAGCCTGGCACATCTGTAACGGCTCCATTCCTGTGCTTTCCGATGATGAGCTCCGCCTGTCCAGCAGATGGGCTTCCATCTTCCCAGTTTTCTATTTTTGCAATATTCAGGACGGAAGAGAAAAAGAAACGATATCGGCATCCCGCTCAATCGCTCCTGACTCCCTCAAATCTGAAAGCTGCGGGCGTTTGTTTGGTCTACTTTCCACACTTCTGGATAGCTGAGAAAGAGCGTAATCACAGGGACATTGAGTTCTTTTGCGATGGCTTTCAGAACGCATGAAATAGTGCGATTTCCCGCTCTCGGTTTCCTGATCCTTTTTCCGCCATTGTTTGCGGTCATCAGCTGGAGATGAGTCCACCATAATGATTTTCACGCCGTGCTGCATTACGAGTCTTTCGGCATTTAGCCTCAAAATCAAATACAGAAAAGCGCAGGTGTTTCATCGATGTAGAGAGGAGCGTTTTTCCAGCTCGGATACGTTGTTAAACAGTCTCTTGCTCATTCCTCATCGCTCATTTGTCCTTTTCTCAGTTTTTCGGATGAAATGCCCGTTTCGGAGGCGATCATCCTTGTGATGAGCTGTGCACAGAGGCCATCTCTAATCGAGAAAGCTGCCCGAATTTGATGCTCAACGGTGATATTTTCGCTACTAGAAAGCAGGGAGCCGTTTTACCCATCGCAGGACGGGCAGCGATGATGATGAGGTCGAATTGCCAGCCGCCAGTTTTCTTTATCAACATCTCTAAAGCTCGAAGGAATACCAGGGAGCCCTTCCTTGTCTTTTAGAGCTTTTGATTTTATCGATGCTTCCTTTACCAAAGAGTTAGCCGTGTCGAAACCTTTTGATGGTTCCGTTTGCGATTTCAAAGAAACCTTGTTCGGCTTTATCCAGCTCGAAAAACACGGTAGATTCTTTGTGAGAATTGTCAACAACATTGGCAGAAAACATTGATAGTGAGCGGAGGATGTGTTTCTCCAGAAATTATTCTCACATGGTATTCTATATGCGCCGAAGAACTCACACCAGTGGGTAAGGTCCATGATGTAGTGGTCGCCTCAGCTAGGGCTGAGTTTTTGCAGTGCGTTTTCAGTTCCTGAATTACAGTCACCATATCCCAGGATGAGTTGTTCTCATAGAGTTTTAGAATAGCTCTGAGAAATTTCCTGATGTCTCGGATCGTAGAAAAACCTCTGGTTTTAGCAAGTCTATGGAGTGGTCTCAGACCTTTCTTGTCAATCAAAAAGTCCCGATTACGAGTTTTTCAAAATCCACAGCATTAGCGGAACTTTCCCTCTGAGAAACAGACGAGTTCCTTTGCAAAATTTTCCATGCGTGAGAGATGATAATGTTTCTTTTTGTACCATGGGACAAAGATAAAGATTAAACTCTCGCAAATCCCATCGCAATGTTGAAAAGTAACTATAAATTATAACAAATAATTATAAATCAGTCAATTACGAGTTTTAAGAGATGTTAATAAAATACATAAAAATCCAGTAACGCATACTGGATTTTTCTGATTTTTAAAGTTCCTCTTCAGGTTCATTGTTTTCAATGATGATTTCCTCATTTCGCCTTTGGCTCTTGATGAGGAATTTCGCTTTTTCCTTTAGATATTCAGGAAGATTGAGCCCAGCCATATTGAATAAATCATTCAGAGGCGGCACGGTTTTCATCATTCCTGAAACGAAATTAGCTGTGGAAGTATTTCCGTCAGGATTGTTCCTCGCTGTCCCAAACTGTAACTTTATCAATTTTAATATTTTAACGGCTTCCACCCGTGTTTAACCACTCAGGAAGTCGATAAGTAGTAACTGAACGCAGAGTTGGTATCTCCACCGGCAGCTTTTACGACTCGAGTCATAACCTTCCGCCTGTTTTTAGTAAGGATTTCAAGGAGACCTTCGCTTCGGCTTCCATTTTCAGGTAGATGGCATCGGCTTCCCTTTGGCTATAGTCTGATTTTTCCGCTTCGGCTTCTGCGTCGATGATGGCTTTTTGTCTGGATATTTCGCAGGGAACCACGATGCTGGCATTCTGTGTAGAACGCGCCTTTCAGCTCTGGCAGCTCTCCGCTTTTTGTTCAGCCAAATAAGATTCTTCAAGGGCTTTCGCTGCCTGAACCTTCTCTGCTGTGATTGCTATTTTGAGGGCTTCGGCTTCTTTCTTCTCTGTCAGCATCGGAATAGCGATGGTTATTTTCGCTTCGTTTTCCCTACGGCAAGGGAATTTGCAAGCTGAAGTCGCACCTCGATTCTTTTCGAGCCTCGGCTTTTACCGATCGATTCATCTTTCGCAGTAGATGCGATGCGATTTCTATCTTTTGAGTATCCGCAATTTCACATCTCTGTCTCTGTTGGTTTCCGCGATTTGTACATCTTTCTCTGTCGGTCTCAGCTTTACTCTGTTTCCCGATTTTTCTTGTTCAGCAACGGAAATTTTCGCTTCGTTAATCGCTTTCGCAGCAGCTTCTTTTCCCAGCCTCGATGTAGCCAGACTCGTCTTTTGATATCGGTTACATTGACATTGATGAGTTTTAGACCTATAAGTTCGGTATCTACATTTTAGAAATATTTTCAAGGAATTTGTCCTCGGTCAGAGTTGATTTCCTCAATGGTCATCGTAGCAATCACCGTACGAAGCTGCCCAAAAAGAATATCCTTAGAAAGTTCCTGAGATCTGCTCTGGCGAAAGTCTCTAAAAGTCTTTTCAGCGGCATTTCCATCGTGTCTGTTTCAGTGGAAAATAGCAATGGTAAATCGGCACGACACATCCACACGAATATTCTGAGCGCGAAAGGGCGTTGGTAAGATTGGCTTCAGACTGGAAACTGGCTTTAAATCAAGGTATGCAAAAGTCTTGAATTACAGGCCATGACGAATGCGCCACACGCCATGAATACATCTCGCAGAGCTTCCACTCTGTTTTTCCATAATACATGAAAATTTTGTCCGAAGGACATCTCTGTAACGCGAAAATAAGAGAAACAAGAGTCACAAAAAGCACAAAAACTAATGCTAATAATAATAAACGGGCTCATATAATTTTACTTTTAAATTTTTCTCACAATTAAGTACATTTCATCCTTTTATATCAACTACTTTTTATAAGTTCGCCAGACAAAATATCTGTCCCAGAGTTAGTTATCGCACAGAGTTCATGATTGGTTCCTTCAGCGAAATAAGAACCTTCCTTTCCCAAGGCTCTGAGCTGGAATTTTTGAGATAGACTTCGCCTGTTTTATAAACTGGTTGATTTTAAAAAGTATTGTCTTCGGATACTCTGAGTAATTGTTTAATGACCAAAAAGAAAATCAATACAAAACCAACGCCCACAGCTGCCGCGAGAATGGTAAGCAATTGTTTTCTACCATTGGGTAAAAAGCAACACCAGCCTGAAGCTGAAACCGAGTAGGAAATTGGTAAGATTTCTCAGCGAGAAAAGCTGAAAAGGTGCATCGACGCCATCAAAATCTCCCATCAAAATCAGGCGCTGTCACCATCCGTGCTGTCACTGCCAATGAAAGTGAGTACAGCCTGAACCACAAATACTAAACTGTTGAATAAGGCTACATACCAGAACGATGTAGAACTTCCCCAGAAGTTTTCTATCAAACATTTATTTAAAATTTTTAACTCCCTAAAAAATACAATTTTAATTTAATTATATATAGGAGTTTTCAGAATAAAAAGACCAAGCGAATAGCAGTAGAGAAAATATAGAATTTTGATGGCCTGGCGTTTTTCTATTTTGAACTAAATTTAGAAAATAATAAAATAATCATTAAATTTGCAATCCCAAAATATTTTTGGAATGAATAAGCACATAAAATTAGTGAGTGCAGGGCTAATGGTAGCAGGAGGAATATTTCTAATGTTCAACAGACGAGATAGGCTGGGGAGAGTAAGCGTAGTTCTCATCAATAGTTCCTATTGCATTGTTTTTAAGAATGAATATATTTCGTCCCTCTCGAAGATGAGGGACCAGAAGCTGGATGAGGTTGCTAGGCTGCTTTCTATATCACAGATTATGAAACTCAGCTGCACAGGAGCCAATATGGATACTATCACTATATCGTTGGGGCTTACATATGCTGAAAACCCACTGAAAGCTAAGAAGGACTGATGAAAAACAGCCTTGAGTATGGATTGAGTAGCGAGGCATGATAGAGCTGTCATGATTTTAATTTGTGATAGCGGCTCTTTCAGAGGTAATAAAACAGATGCACAGAGATTGCTAAATGATGCTCAAAAACTAGACACAGCAGGAAGTGCTTACAGAGCACATCAGAACAATGAAAGAGCAAATGAAACCAAACATGCAGAAACACATGCATAATCCTAATATGAGACACAGAGGTAAATACTCTAATTTTGGACGTACAAATATAAAAATGAGACTAATTATTAATCTCCATTTTTCTTACTATACCTTTAATGTCAATGCTACGTGCAGGCTCCAGTCACCGCGATAGCATTCTTTGATTCCTAAAAACAGAACACGGTCGGCAGGAAAGGTCATTCACTTGGATAACATCTTCCTCGCTTTGTCCATAAGCCGAGAAAACCAGACAAGGATGCGTCTGCCCCCAGACCGATATACAGCGAGTTCCCACCAGACTGGCTAGGCATATTAGCGAGAATCCATAGAAATCATTAGTTCTACTTCAGTGAGATTTTTCAATTCTGTTTCAAAGAAAGTTTCCTGAGGATTCTGAGTTAGGGATTTGTTTTTCCCATTCACCTGAGATTTCTACTTCCTTTTTCCGCCACCGAAGCCAGAACAGCGGTTTTCTCTTGGCGATTTCTTTCGCTCAATTCAAAAAGATTTTTCCAAAGGAAGCATTTTCCCGAAATGCTGTGCAAAGGCGCAAAACCACGCCGTTTTTATTCCTCGTGAGGTCTAAGCTGATGTGAAAGCGTTAATGAAAATCCCATTTTTCTCAAAACATCGTGGCATATCTTTCGGTGTTTTGTTGAGTTGTTTATTGAGGTTTTTGAGTGTCGATGAGTTGTCTGTTTCGCCCTTTGTCTATTTTTATGAATAGGAAGTCTAGCCAAAAAGAAAAATTGAGAATATTGACTCATGAGGACATTATGAAAGTCCGCAACCATATCAGCTGAAATTCAGACAAGATTTCATTGATAGTTTTTAGTCCAAAAATCCATTGTATTCCTTTTAAAATCCACCTTTAAATTTGAGTCTTGAATTCATCAAATAAAATCTTTGAAATTTTCTGAAACCATCAAGATTTCTGTATCAGGATTTTTCATCGAGAAACTCTTTGAGAACGGCACCAGCACGGCGATGTCGCCAAATGCGGAAAAACGGTAAGCGAGTATTTGGTCACGATTTTTAGTTGATAAGCTGACAGCGTAGAATTTTATTTGTTTTATCATTGGAGGCAAGTCCATTTGCTCTGAAGGAAAGAGGAATTCCTGTAGTCCGATTTTGAACAAAATCAAAATCAGCCGCTAGAATTTCTTCGGCAGCATGTCCGCTGTACACACTCCCTACCAGAAGAGAAATACTCCTTTTTGGTAAAATTCCGTCAGAATCAGCAAGGAAAAAATCTTGCCGCCGCAGTTCGGCATCCAGCACAGACCTGAGACCGAGCAGCCTTTTGACTAAAATATCCTTTCTTTTCTTTTTCTTCGAAGACCTTTTAGTTCTTTTGCCCAAATCTATGATATATTCATACTTCCTGCCCTACGTCCGAGAGAAAGGCGAAATCATCTATTAGTTCCTGTTGTTTTTCCTTGATACTCATCGTGTGATTTTTGCAAAAATATATATAACAGATTTCAGGTGAAAAATTTCTAAACAACTTTAAAATAAAATATGACATAAAGTCAGACAAAAATGGTAAAATATTTGATATTGTTTGTTGAATAATTACTAATTTAGTAATATAATTTATGAAGATTATGGAAATAAGTTTTCGGAGGGAATGGATAGCTGCACATAGTAGACTTGAAGCAAATAGACTGAAAAAGCGAGTTTCTAAAGTACAGAACATTTTTGCTGGAATTATCTGTAACGGAGAATTCTGCAAGAAATATTTTTGAAGCACTAAAAGCAGATTTGGTCTAAATTCGTAGAAAGATAGAAAATATCAGCATCAATAATAATTTTAGCTCAAATCTTGATAGAAGCATTATGCCTACTAAATTGGCAAGAATATTCTTTTGAAAAGAGCGGCTTTGAGAGTAAGGTATCGTTCTGATGAGGTAAATACTATTCATCTTCTGTTGGAGTATTTTATATAAAATAGATGACCCCACTACGCATATTTGGAGGCGTATGATATTGATTATGAAAGTGTAGCAGCTGAATATAGAGCAATGCTCAAAAACAGCGGACAGCTGCCAAAAGCTTTTTGATGATGAGGAAGAAGATGCTGAGGATGCTGCATTTCCACAACCAATAAACCAACGGGAAAATATCGGAACAGGGGAAAAAGCAAAACACCCACGCTGATACTCTCGGAAGGGATTTGACAACAATGGCTAAAGAAGGGAACTAGACCCTGTGATTGGTCGTGAAAACGAAATTGAAAGAGTTTCCCAGATTCTCAGCCGAAGAAAAATAATCCGCTGCTCATCGGTAGAGCCAGGGGTAGGGAAGTCGGCAATCGCAGAAGGTTTGGCACTGAGAATTCATCAGAAAAAGTTTCGCTGAGTTCTTTATAACAAAAGAGATGGTAACGCTTGATTTGGCAGGAGTTTGGTTTGTAGGAACCAAATATCGTGGGCAGTTCGAGGAGCGAATGAAAGTCTACACGACCGAGCTGGAAAACAGAGATGTCATTTATTTATAGATGAATTGCATCACCATCGTAGGGGCGGGAAGTTCCACAGGAAGTCTGGATGCTTCTAATATTTTTCAAACCTGCTTTGGCGCGAGGAGAACCAGTCATTGGGGCAACAACTTTGGATGAATACCGCCAGTATATAGAGAAAGATGGAGCGCTGGAGCGTCGTTTCCAAAAAGTGATGGTAGAGCCTACTAGCGTGGAAGAGACCATCCATATGACTAAATCAAGTAAAGAAAAATACGAAGAGCATCATAACGTAACCTATACGAGATGAGGCGATTAGAGCCTGTGTAAACCTTTACTACAAGGTATATCACAGACAGGTTCCTTCCTGATAAAAGCCCCTCGATGCGATGGATGAGGCGGGCTCTCGTGTTTATATCAAAAACATGAAAGTTCCTACGGCAATTACTTCGTATGAACAGCAAATAGAGGAAGTTAAGGAACTTAAACAAAAAGTCAGTAAAAGCCCAAGATTACTTGAAAGCAAGAAAATACAAAAGAAGAGGAAGAACGCCCGATGATAGAGCCAGAACATTGCAACAGCAGGAATGGAGATAACGAAATTAAGGAGCGAAAACAAATCGTTACAGAAGAAAAATGTAGCCGAGGTGGTTTCTATGATGAGTGGTGTTCCCGTGACTAAAGTGGGCAAAAACGAACTGAGACAAATTCGGCGCACAAATGGACAATGTGCTCAACGGAAAAGTTATCGTACAGGAAGAAGCTAGTTAAAAAGTTGTTCGTGCTATCCAAAGAAACAGAGCAGGTCTGAAAGACCCTAAAAACCGATAGGAACATTTATTTTCTTGGAAGTACAGGAGTAGGAAAAACCGAACTTTGCCAAAGTGATGGCTCGTGAGCTGTTTGACTCTGATGATCTTTATCCGAATAGATATGAGGCGAATATATGGAGAAATTCGCGGTGTCTCAGGTCTGGTGGGTGCGCCTCCAGGTATGTAGGCTATGAAGAAGGCGGACAGCTACGGAAGCGGTAAGAAGAAAGCTCATGCAGTGGTTCTTTTTGGATGAGATAGAGAGCACCTCAGATGTATTCAATATTTTATTGCAAATTTTGGATGAAGGTTTCGGACGGATTCTTTTTGGGTAGAAAAAGTAGATTTTCGAAATACGGTTATTATCTTGACTTCTAATATCGGTTCAAGAGACTTGAAGGATTTCGGAGATGGGTAGGTTTTGGGAACAGCATGAAAAATCCACTTCTGATGCCAGAGCCAGAAGCACGATAGAAAACGCCCTGAAAAGAGCCTTTGCGCCAGAGTTTCTTAATAGAATAGATGATATTATTTTCTTTAATGCTTTACAAAAGAAGATATTCAGCAGAATAATAGATCTGGAGCTTGGCAAACCATATTCTCGTTTAGAGAAAAACTGAACTATAAAGTGGAGCTGACAGATGAAGCCAAAGAATTCATCGTAGAGAAAGGCTGGGATAAAGATTTCGGTTGCGAGACCACTGAAAAAGAGCTATCCATATATATAGAGGATATCCTTGCCGAGATGCTGGTGAACAAAGAAATGCAGGAAGGAGATACGGTAATTTTGGAGGTGAATGAAAATAAAGATTCGCTCATCGGAAGAGTAAAAATCAAAAATATAGTTTAAAATAAAATAAAAAGACACCATTTTTTCGGTGTCTTTTTATTTGATAGAGATAAAATTAACAGCGCTTCCTCCGCTATTCTCTAATTTTTATCGATTTTCATTATTTTTCCTTTTGGAGAAATCATAAAGCAACTCCAAAACGAGCATGTTCTTATTGTTCTGAATTTTAGTGTGATTTGTAGAATTCAACTCAACTTTTACTATAACTTTTTGACTTGTATTCAGAAGGGACACCTATCCAATACATTCCTGATGTGAAAGTCCAGCCATTTTTCTGTAGTTGTAAAAACAGATGGTTCTGATTTTCATTAGTATACAAAAATGCACCATCCAGCGAAACACAGGGACATTAAACTGATATTGAAGCGTGAAATTCTTGTATTGAGAAACCAGCGTGAAAGTCTGTTGTTTAGGTACGAATTCTTAATTTCTATATCTTTTTATTTTGATTTTTTTCCCAAATAGGAGCCAGCAGCGTGGTTACTCTCAGATAATTGTTCCAAAAGGTTTGATAACTCCCACAAACTGGGCGCCTCCCTTTGGTGTATTGGTCTGCGTTTTCGTAGTTTTAGAACATATCGGTTGGCAGAGTGGTCAAATGAGTAATACTCCACGATTGCGCTTTGGTGTTGTTATAGAGAGCGATGATATTACAAAGTCAAAATATTTATTGTTAAATGAGTATTTCAGCTGGTTTTTCCACAGGTATTCTGGTTTTTAGATATGGATTTCCCTGTTTTACTATGTTGGGAACGAGGCTGCACGGATATTACTGCTCAGTTGCTCGCCGCTGGGAGTGTTGCTTTATAAGAGCTTATCAATTGTAAAGACTGGTTTTTGATAATTGATATCCTAAAATCAGATTGGGAGTGAAAGACCATTCGTTTGTACTTTCGTACTGGGATTTAGTGTTATTGGTAATCTGCGCCCAGACGATCACATCAGGTTTTTATTTTTCCAGAAAATTCGGTGTAGAAATATTGCTTGAAATAATTTACCCTCATACTCAGAATGTCCTGCGAGATTAGTCAAGTTATTAGAAATATTCTCATTGCTAAATCTATACCCAGAGTTTAATTTACCTATCTTAAAAGGTGTGAATGTGAGCAAGTTCTACAACGGAGTTAAATTGCCTGTTGCTGAGGTTCATATCGTTTTCAAAAACACTGACACCAGTATTTGTTACCCATTCTTTAGCCAATTTGGAATTTTGGGTTCGGAGAACCCAGACTGCATTTAGAGCAATTTCATCTTTTTGACCAAGATTTTTATTAAAGTAAAGGTCTAAAACAGGGTTGGTATACTTCTCATTATCAGAGTTTAGTAACGAGTTCTGTGTAGTGAGCGCTCCTAAGATAAATTCACTTTCTCCATTTGCCCCTCGAAAAATAATGGTTCATATTCAAGTTTAATTTAGCTTGAAATGAATAGCTGTCTTCCTTTGAATTTGAGTATGTTGCAGAAATTTCTTGGATTGTATATCCAAAATGTTCCTTTCTAAATTCATCAGAACGATATTTCTGACCATTCAAAAGATATTCGTAAGTGCTGATAGTTTCGGTTATCATAGTCTCGAAAACCCAGATTGTAATCCAGCCCAAAAGTATTTTTTGCCTCTCGTGTGGGTGAAAATACGCAGAACCGTTCACAAATCCTGTAAAAGTGGCGTTTTTGTACGCTGGCTCCTCCTGTATGCGTTTTCTGGATTTCTCGTAATTACATTAACCACCAAATCAGCTCTGTGTTTGCCCATCTTGTAGGAGGAACATCGTAATAATCAATTTGACAACGGTTTCGGGTTTTTATTCCTTGAAGCTGTAGATTAGAGGATTCTCTTCCATTGATAAGGATAAGAATTTTCCCGCCGCGGATACTGCTCACATTATTAGAAACAGGGTCTAATTGAAGCTGTGGAACACTTACCACCAAGTCTTTTTGCGTATCGTGCAGACTTTATTGCTTTTTCATCAAAAAGAATAAGAAACATGGTCAGAAAATACTTTTTCTTTCTGAGATTTTATGATGACTTCTTGGATTTCTTTGACATTAGGAATGTTGTCTTTCACGGTGTTTTCTTGACAAAAACCTTGTAAAAGATGCAAGGAAAGTTTAGGGCGTGAAGTGTTCTCTTGTTCATAGGGTTTATTTTTGACTCAAAAATACATATAAAAATTAAAATTAAAAATGTGAAATAGCGACTAAATCAAAACGGTAAAAATTGATTTATAGAGTTTAATGTGATTTAATTTAACCAGTTTTTAAAATTTTTCACTCGCTCTCGGCTGATGCTGATTTCTTCCGTTGGCTGGAAACGGAGTTCTACTTTATAATGCGGTGAAGTGTGAATATTCTTGATGTAGTCGATGTTAATGATAAACTCCTATTTGTGCGGAAAAACGATGAAGAATCCAAAACGCTTTCTAGTTCTTTTCTAAATTGAAACTGTCGGGAAAGCCCTCTTTCAGAGTCTGAAGCGTAGACAATCTTGTTTTCAGTGTAGAAGCAGAAATTCTTCCACAGGGATTATCTTTAGATTATACCCGATTTTTGACCAAAACTCGTTTCAAAAGAAGGTTTTTCTTTTTGGATAAGTTCCCTGAAATTCAAGTTGTTATAAAACTGCTCTTTTGGAAGAAAAGTATCTTTAAATTTATCAATTGCTTTTTAGTTAAATCTTTTTAAAGTAATGGGTTTCAGTAAGTAATCAATGGAATTGAGTTTGAAAGCTCAGCGTATATTGGTCAAAAGCTGTGGTGTAAATGATGAAACTTTGGGTGGGAACCTGCTCAAAAATATCAGAAGAAAGCTCATCGCCAAGGACGATGTCAGATAAGCTCTAGGATGCTCATGCGTTTTGAACCATTCTATGCCTTCCTCCACTGAGTGAATAACCGCTGCGATTTCTAAATCAGGAAACTCTGAAAGCATTCTTTGAGACTGTCTCACAGCTGGTTTTTCGTCTTCTATAATGATGACTTTTCACTGTTTTGTTTTAAAGATAAATATAATCCAAAACGAATGCCCACTCGTTTGAAAACGAATAAGCATTCATTAGGAAAAACAATCGTTATTAAATTTCTTTTTCTCTTTTCCATGATTTTCACGAACTTTTCTCTTTTCCCAAGAATTCCCAAAAGGAGAGAATACGCTCAGTCCGTTCATCACCACCCGAAGCCCCAGCCTACAAGTGGCCACCAGAACCAAAAGATGATCGGGATTGATACAAATTAAGACAAATAAAGAAAGTGTTCATAACCAAGTAGGTGATGAGGTGCATGTGAAAAGATTTTATTTCTTTCATTCTTTTTGTAAGCTCTGTCATAAGCTAGATTTTCATTAGTTGTTTGCATAATTTTAATTTTTGAAGTTAATAAAAATGAGATTTTTACACTGAAATGATTTTTCTGTTTTTCTATAAATACTTTTTGTTTGTAATTAAATTATACTCGAGCCAAAATATTGTTTAAGCCAATTCCAGAAGGCTGGTGAATGGAATTTCGCGGCTGCAGATTGTTTTCTACGATTAAATATTGGTTTTCGGAATATACTCTGATTTTTCAGAGGTTTTTGTTCTGTGGCGAAATTATGTTTGATACAGTTTTCCAAAAAGAAGCTGTAACGAAAGCGGCACGGTGAAGAGCTTTTTGACCTCTGGTTCTATTTCAAATTGAAAAAGAAACGCTGCTCTTCAAAAACGAGCCGTGAGCATCTCGCAGTAGGGTCTCCGCAAAATCCAATTCTTTCCTCTACACTTACTAATTCCTTGTCTTTTTATCCAAAAATATATCGGTAAAATTTTGGACATTGATGTGGTGAATTCCTGCGCTTTGTGCGGGTTTTCATCAATCAGGGAACTCAGCACATTGAGCAATTGAAAAGAAAATGCAGGTCAAGCTGGTTTTTAAAGGCTTTCAAAACGGACATTCGCCGAAGTTGCGATGATTTTTCTGCTCCACCACTTACGTCGTGCAGATTTTTCCACTCTATCATAAAACTTCTCGCGTGGAGAAAAGCAGAAACTCCCAGAGAAATAAGGATATTAAAAATATGAATCCACCACATTTTCTCTGTCCAAAAACCTCAGCGGGCATTTTTGTATCAAAATGAAATTGATGTAGTTGCACAAAAGTACACTCGCTATACTCACCAAAATAGTGAAAATAATCCCAAAAGTCACACGCTCATAGGGTCTGTGATATCCAGTCCATCTTTGGCTGAGAAAATTATTGAGCAGCATCTGGCTGAATCCGATAGTATAAATGAAAGAGCTGAAATACATAAATCCGAAAAGATTTTTTCTAAGTGGGATTCTGCACCCAGAACATTCCTAAAAAAGCAGCGACACCAAAGGAAATAAAAAGACAGATGAAGAAAAACTTTTCATGGTTCTTGTTTTGATGATTCAAAGGTATAACAGATTTCTGATGAAAACTATAAACTGAGCTGTCGTTTTTAAATACTGAGCTGTATTTTTAATGTAAAAATAATATTAAATTTATATGAAACAAAAACTGATAAATAAATTATTTGTGATTAAAAAGCCTGAATTTTTGTGCAAAAATAAATAAAAATTTGTTGAAAACAACAAATTTCAATATCTTTTAGCACGGCTTAAAAATATTTACAAAATGAATAGAATTTTTATTTTAGTTACAATGTTGTCTGTAGGGTTTGTTTTTGCACAAACGGAAGGGAAAGTAGGATCAATACGTGCTACTCCTACTGAAACATTGGATATAAAAGGAACTCTTCGTGTGGAAGATATCCCTGCACAGTGGCACAGGAAAAATATATAATGGAACGAAAAACAAAGGAACTACCTTTAATGCAAAAATAGTTTGGTATGCTACTGATAACAGCGGAAATATAGGGAAAACTCCCAGCAGGAGCAGAAGGACAAGTGCTGTCTCAGGGAACTGGCGGTGCCTGCTTGGATGGATGTCAAACAGCTTCCGAAAAGCAGTAGCAGATATATATATATGCACAGGGTACTCTTCCTATGAATATAAGTTCTGGCTCTCAAGCTGATGTCCCAGGTGTTACTCAGACCATAACTGAAATTCCTGCAGGTAAAAAGGCAGAAACTGTTAATTACCGTAACAGGATATGTTACAGGTCAAACAGCTAATAATGACCAGAATGCACAAGGGTCATTTAACCTTATTCCAAGATGGAGTAAAACTCTCCTCTGCATATACAGGATAGTGTTCCATAGTGTAAATGGTGTAGATGTCATAAATGGCCATCCTGTTGCTAAAGAGTGACTGTGCATGCTTCTATTCCTGCATATTGTACAGTCAGAGCTTACAGCAGGGGACTTATACATTTAAAGTAGGAGTTCAAATCTTGGTCGGGGAATATGAGAGTGAATAATAATCCTGCCTGCTCCTCTTCAGTATACTGGTGCAGATGCTAGGAGAGTGAGCAATGCTGACCATGCAAATATTAGTAATATAATGTAGATTAACAATAATATAACGAAGCCTCCTAAATTTAGGAGGCTTTTTAATCAATCTTTTTAAACAAAAATCACTCATTTCAGAATGAACAGGACAGGAATATTAGCAGAAAACTGATTTTTATTTCAGTTGTCGGATGCCCATTTCATAGAACCCGAAACTTAGCAAATCAGCGATTTTCATTGATAACTTGGTCTGTAGAACGCCCAGCATCATGTCCTGCATTCATCTCTATTCGGATAAGAATAGGGTTTGGAGCAGCTTTGTTTCTCTTGTAGTTCGGCTCCGAATTTGAAGGAGTGTGCAGGAACCACACGGTCATCATGGTCGCTGGTGATAATCATCGTGAAGGCAGCAGCAGCCTTTTTCTACATTATGAACAGGCGAGTAGGGATTTTAGGTATTCAAACATCTCTTTGCTGTCCTCAGCTGTTCCGTAGTCATAAGCCCATCCAGCACCAGCAGTAAATTTGTTATAACGAAGCATATCCACACTCCCACACCAGGGAAAGCCACTTTGGCAAGGTCTGGTCTCATAGTCATGGTAGCACCTACGAGAAGTCCGCCATTAGAACGCCCAGAAAGAGCCATGTATTTCGGTGAAGTGTATCCGTTCTTTTTGTAGGTATTCTCCTGCTGCGATGAAAGTCATTGAATACATTTTTCTTCTGCATTTTTGGTTCCTGCATCGTGCCATTTTTACCATACTCACCGCCACCACGGATGTTTGGAACGGCATAGATTCCTCATTTTCCATCCAGATAGCATTTACAGGCGAGAAAGAAGGCGTAAGATGCTTTACATTAAACCCTCCATAAGAATACAGAATAGTAGGGTTTTTACCATCTCTTTTTAATCCTTTTTGTAGTTTGATCATCATCGGTATTTTTAGTCCCATCTGCTGAGGTATAAAATACTTGTTCAGAAACATAGTCATCAGGGATTAAATTTCACTTTAGGTTTTTGGTGAATTTGGTATTTCCCTGTGGTCAAATTATATTTATAAATTGTGCTAGGCGTGATGTAATTTGTAAATAGAAAAATACAGTTCTTTTTCTCCTGTTTTCCCTTCGAAACCATCTGCTTTCCCAGCGCCAGGAGTTTGATATCGCGGATAAGTTTTCCCATTGTAATCCAGCTGCTGCACGAAAGAAATAGCATCTTTCATATATTTAGCAAATAGGTATCCGCCGCCAGTAGAGATAGACAGTACATTTTTCTTTTTCTGGGACTACTTCTGTCCAGCTGTTAGGATTATTGATATTGAAATTTTACTATCTTTTTGTTTGGAGCATTTTTGTCCGTGATGGCATAGATGAAATCGCCTTTGGTGTCGATTACATTTGTATTAAAAATCATACCCAGTCTGTACAGGGAACGAAGTCTGTCTTTAAATCTTTGATGTAAAAGCTCGTTCCCGTTTGTAGCATTTTGCTGCAGAAATGATTAGAAATCTCTGGTCATCAGAAACGCTGGCAGAAAGATATCTTCGTTTAAAGTTCTCTCCACCGATGATGAGCTGGTCTTCGGACCGCTTAGTTCCCAGTTTGTGGAAATAGATTTTGTGCGTGTCTGTCTTTGCAGAAAGTACGCTTCCGTCAGGTCTGTCGTAGCTGAATAGTAGAACCCCTTCATCGTCAAAGCTCATGCAATTCCGCTGAATTTCACATCTACAAGGGTTTCATCGATTTGCTTTTTGGTAATGGCATCTAGGATGATGATTTTATTCCAGTCGCTGCCTCCTTCGGAGATTTTTGTAAGCAACGAGGGTTTCCTTTTTATTAAAACTGATTCCTGCCAAGGAAGTAGTCCCATCAGCCGAGAATTTATTTAGGGTCAAGGAATACTTCGGTTTTTCCCGTTTTTGTCCTTTCTGTATAGAACATACTGTGCCTGAAGTCCGTCATTTTTATAGAAATAAGTGTAATCTCCCTCTTTGAATGGAGCAGAAATTTTTCATAATTCCAGATGTCTTTCAGCTGTTTCGCGATGTCCTTTCTGAAAGGGATTTTTAGCCAAATAATTATTAGTAAAATCTACCTCGCTTTTTACCCAGTTTTTGGTGTTTTTGGGACATGTCATCTTCCAGCCAGCGGTAAGGGTCTTCCACCTTCGTACCGAAATATTCATCGGTGTGGCTTATTTTTCTGTTTTAGGATAATTGTAGTTGAGCGTTCATAAATGAAATGGCAGCTAAACCCACTGCTGCAGCATAATGTTTTGTTAATCATAACTAAAAGATTTTTCCCAAATATAATTAAATTTCCCATTGTAAAAAGTAGTTTTCATTAAAAATCTTTATTTTTGCCTTATGATAAATTTTTTTAAAAACTAAAATTGCCTTACTTTGGGCAAAAACATATTCAAAAATGCTGAAATTTATAAACAAAATGCAGCGGCAGACCAAGAAAAAACTTTTTGTTTTCTTTATTAAAAACAACCGAAAAACTACGCTTTTTGGTAAAAGAGCATAATTTTGAAGAAATCCAGTCTGTCAGGGATTTTTCAGGAGAAAGTTCTTGTCAGTGATTATGAGGATTTAAAGCTTTATATAGAGCGATAAAAAACGGAGAAAAAGATATTCTATGGACTTCCCTACCAGAATATTTCTACGAAAACATCTGGGACAACATCAGAGCGCGAAGTACATTCCTATTTCAAAGGAGGGAATGCCTTACCAAATAGCCGCTGCACAATCAGCGATATTCCATTACATTGCCCAAAAGGACAATACAGATTTTGTGGCAGGAAAAATGATTTTCCTGCAAGGTTCTCCAGAGCTGGAAGAAATCAACGGCATCGAAAACAGGCAGGCTGTCAGAATTGTGGCGCATCACATCCCGAATTACCTTCATAGACTGCCTTCTTATGAAACCAACTGCATAGAGGACTGGGAAAACCAAGGTGGATAAAATCGTGGAAGAGACTGAAAACCAGAACATGACTTTGATTTCTGGTATTCCGCCGTGGCTCATTATGTATTTTGAAAAACTGATTGATAAAAAAGGATAAAGGAAATTTTCCCAAATCTTCGAGCTCATCATCACAGGCGGAGTGAACTATGAACCTTACCGAGAAAAAATGGAGCATCTTTTTAGGCGGCAAGGGTGGATATTATTCAGACCTTCCCAGCGAGCGAGGGTTTTTGCTTTTTCAAGATGATTACACACAGGAAGGACTTTTTGCTTCTGACCAATCATGGGAATTTTTACGAATTCGTTCCATTAGAAGAGTTTGGAAAAACCTAAAAGCAAGGAGACTGACTTTATCAGAAATTGAACTAAATAAAGATTATGCTCTGATTATCAGTACTAATTCTGGGCTTTGGGCGTATTCTATAGGCGATGTGGTTCGTTTTATTTCTAAAAATCCTCACCGAGTTTTGGTGAGCGGGCGAACGAAAACATTTTACTTCTGCTTTTGGAGAGCATGTGATTGCTTTTTGAGGTCGAGGAAGCTATGAAAGCCACTGTAGCAAAAGCATCCAGCACAAATTACTGAGTTCCACCTTGCGCCGCAGGTAACACTGAAAAACAAGGAACTTCCTTATCACGAGTGGTTTATAGAATTTGAGAAACAGCCAGAGATTTGGAGGAATTTAGGAAAACACTGGATTTGGAGATGAGGGCGAAATGTTTTATTACGATGATTTGATTTCAGGGAACGTTCTTCAATCATTGAAAATCAGTTGTTTGGCAAAACGTCAAGAATATGCCAAAGCAGAAGGAAAACTGAGGCGGACAAAATAAAATCCCACGACTTGCCAATGATAGGAAAAATAGCGATATTTTTGGAGAAATTCAAGAAATTGGCATAATCAAATGATGAAAAATATAAAAACCTCTATTGCCCAAAGACAAATTAGATGATAGTAATTTAGAGAAAATAAAATTATTAAATGACTCTGATTTATCTCCAAATTACAAGTGAGTGCTGACTTGGACACTAGGATGCTAATTGGCCTATTTTTCTCCTAAAATTGTGGAAATTATTGTGGCAAGAAAGATTTGTTCATTAGTGAAATTTCATAAAGTTTTTCCAAACAGATGATTTGATTTGGAAATATTGATTTTTGACTGAGTATCTGTCCTAAACTTAGTTTAGAAAACAAAGATTTCTTGAAAAAGATTTTTGATAATATGGCAAAGGTTTTATCAACAAATACGGAAGAAGAGGAAATTTTTAGAATTGATAAATACATTAAGAAAATAAATAATGAACCTAAAAATATCACTTGATGCCCTAAAAGCGTTGAAAAGAATCAGGAATTTAGAAACCTTATTACAGGGCGGTTTTTCATCATTCTCGCCTTTAAGATGACCTCTACGCTTTTTGGGCTGGTGGGTTTATGAGCTGACGGGCGATCCGTTTTCTATTGGGCTGATTGGTCTGTCCGAGGTGATTCCTGCGGTGGGCTGTGCTTTGTGCTGGGCATTTCATTGATATGAACGAAAAAGAGAGGCTCCTGCTCATTTTTGTAATTTTGCATATGTTGTTCTTCTTGGGTCGTTGCTTATTCCTGCATGGTTTCAGGGGAATTTAGGAATTTAGTAATGAGGGAGTTACTTATTTTTATTTATTTCGTGGTTTTTCTTACAGGGATTTCGCGGTCTTTCCTTGGGCCTATTGTCCCTGCTATGATACCTAAAATCGTGAGCAAAGAGCTTCTCCCAAAGAGCCATTACTATCAATCAGACCATATTTTTGGCGGCATCGGTCATGGGGCATGCGATGTGGATTTTTGGTTTCTCTGTTGCAAATCAAAGGGAACATTAGTAGTGATAGTTTCTTCTTTATTTGTGGCTTTCTATTTTAAAAACAAAACCACAGCATTCGGAATTTAAAGACCAAGAAGTCAATGTTTACGAGAGTATAAAGGAAGGACTTAGTATATCTTTAAAACAAAAAGAAATCGTGAGCGCTTTGACATTGGATTTGTTCGCTGTGCTTTTTGGTGGCGCAGTGGCTCTTATTCCCTGTTTTTGCAAAGGATATTTTACAGTTGGGCGCTGTGAGGCTATGGTTTTCTGAACGCAGCTCGGACATCGGGCAAGGGATTTTCTATTACACTGACTTTCTTCCTCTGAGAAGAAATCAAGGTAGCTTCTGCTTTTTCAGTGTTTTTGGATTTGGGGCATGCATTTTGCTCTTTGGGAATTTCAGAATATTTTATTTTGTCATTTTTAGCATTGCTGATGAGTGGTATTTTTGGATGGTATCAGTGGAGTGATTAGAGGACGATAGTTCAACTGAAAACGCCCTGACCATATGAGGGGAAGAGTGATGAGTATCAACAGCATGTTCGTGATGTCCAGCAATGAGCTGGGGCAGTTTGAGAGTGGAGTAGCGGCAAGGGCTTTTTCGGGGCGGTAAATGCCGTGGTTATAGGCGGTTCTATCACGATGCTTATCGCTGTGGTGGTGAGACTTACCTCTCCAAAAACTGAGAGAAATGGAGTATTAGATTTGCGAGAATGAAAAAATAATTTTTAATTTTTAACTCTATAAAAAGTTGAATTGTATTCAAAAATTCATATATTTGCACAAAAATAAATTTAAAAATTATATTGTTATGTCAGACATTACATCTCAGAGTAAAAGCTATCATTGCTGATAAAGCTTGATGTTGAAGAAACAGAAGTAACTCCAGAAGCTAGCTTCACTAACGATTTAGGAGCTGATTCTTTGGATACAGTAGAATTGATCATGGAATTTGAAAAAGAATTTAACATTCAAATCCCAGATGACCAAGCTGAAAAATTCAGACTGTGAGGTCATGCAATCGCTTACATCGAGGAAGTGATTAAATAATTGTTTTACTGAAAAACTAAAAATTATGGAATTAAAGAGAGTAGTAGTTACAGGTTTTGGAGCCATTACGCCACTGGGTAGTAATGCAGGAACATTGGGAAAATCTCACTAAAGGCGTAAGTGGTGCTGCACCTATTACTCTTTTTGATTCTACTAATTTTAAAAACTCAATTTCGCTTGTGAAGTCAAAATTTTTGACCCTCTTGCTCATTTTGATAAGAAAGAGGCGAAGAAAATGGACAGAAACACGCAGTTGGGACTTGTTGCGGCAAGAGAAGCTGTGACACATAGTAGAATAATAGAAGATGAGGTAAACAAGGATAGAGTAGGGTGTAGTTTGGGGTTCTGGAATTGGAGGATTAGGAACTTTTGAAGCCGAAGTTTTCAGGCTGAGCAAATACAGATGTTCCAAGATTTAATCCGTTCTTTATTCCTAAAATGATAGCTGATATCACGCCAGGGAATATTTCTATAGAATATGGATTCCATGGGCCGAATTATACTACTGTTTCTGCGTGTGCATCATCGACCAATGCTCTGATAGATGCTAAAATGCTTATTCAGTTAGGGAAAGCAGATGTCTATCGTATGTGGAGGGTCAGAAGCTGCTGTTACAGCCAGCGGTGTAGGGAGGCTTTAATGCCTTGATGGCGCTTTTCTACAAGAAATGATGACCCAAACAAAGCATCTAGGACCATTTGACAAAGACCGTGATGGTTTTGTCCTTGGGGAAGGGGCAGGGTGTGTTATTCTTGAAGAATATGAGCATGCCGTAAAGCGAGGAGCCACTATCTATGCAGAACTAAAAGGAGCAGGTCTAAGTGCCGATGCTTACCACATGACAGCTCCACATCCAGAAGGATTGGGTGCGTATCTTGTGATGAAAAACTGTTTAGAAGACGCTGGCGTTCAGCTAATGAGGTAGATCATATCAATATGCATGGTACATCTACACCTCTTGGGGATATAGCAGAGTCTAGCGCTTATCGCTAAATTGTTCGGAGAACATGTTATAATATTCAAATAAACTCTACAAAATCTATGACTGGGGCATCTTCTAGGTGCAGCAGGAGTTATAGAATCTATAGCAGCGTTAGGAACTATCATTCATGGTGTGGTGCACCTACGATCAACCATTTCACTGATGATGAGCAGATAGACTCTCGTCTTAATTTCACATTTAATAAAGCTGTTCAGAGAGATGTGAAAGTGGCAATGAGTAACACTTTCGGTTTCGGAGGACATAATGCCTGCGTTCTATTTAGAAAATCTAATGAATAAGATTAGGAGGTATATTTTGGGACTTTTCTATTAAAGAAAAGAAGAAATACAGAAATACCCCGATAGGGATCTGAAATTTATTGCCGAGATCAGTAGCTCGTTGGGATTTAAAATTCAAGATGTGAGAGACTGTACAAAGAGGCTTTTTCACATTCTAAAAGATGGTGGCTGTTCCAAGAACTGACGAGAGACTCTGAGTTTTGGGGATGCTATGATAGGAAGCTCATTTTCTTATTATCTGGTATGAGAACTATCCTAATCACAATGAGGCTATCTCACGCAGATGAAATCCAAAGATAGTCAATAGACAAAACCTCAATCGCTTGGGACGAACAGCTAGTGAGCTGACCAGCTATATTCAGAATTCCTAAATTACAAGTTTTAGGAGAAAATATCTCGGGAATTTGTTGGGAAAGCTTTGGTGGGGAGCAGTGTCATTTGGATGCTGAAATTATGAAATGTGCGAGTCCGTTGTCTGAAGATGGCTATCTGACCCAGTGAGATGACCAGAATGAAAACAAAATAGTAGCTACAAGAGCCTTCTTCTGGAATGGGGACAGAAAAAGAAAGTGAAAGATCAGTACTGAAACAGCTGAGAACTCCTGCCTAACAAGAGTATCTGTTTCAGGTGTTCGGTTTTGTAATAGAGATAGGCTGCGCCTCTGAGTCATCAAAGAAAAAGACAGAAGAAAAAGCTGACTAAAAGAGCGTTTTATGCATTAAATAAAAGAGAAAATATCGCTGAAAAATAAATAATTATCCTTGATTTTGAAGAAGAAAGAAATTCTAATGAGGGTTGATAAAATTGAGCAACAAATATCTCATCACGAGCTGTTTTTCTCAAGGTAAAATCAACTCAATTTGTTTAATTTTTCATGAGAGCTCAATGACTGATGGCAGAGGATTGTAGGCATTATAAGTTTCCAAAGTTTGAAACTTATGATGAAAGCTTACACTGAGCTAAATCTACTATCTTAGCTAACAAGTCTTTTGGTCCGAAACAAAAGCAAGACAAGTCCAAAATGAGCTTTTTCAGCAGGGAGACGAAGAAAAATATTTTTATAGATAAAGAAGTAGATTATATAATCTTTTCATGGCTGGGAAGATTTTTCTAATATAAATTTTTCCCTCAGAGTTGGGTGGATTCGTAGAAGAATTCCAGCTGTCTTCAGAACATGAACTATACCAAATAATAATTTATGATAAATAGAGATGTAGAAAACAAAGATAATAGCAACATTGGGATACGCATCTTCTAGCAGAGAGCACGCATGATAGAGAAATGATAAAGAAAAGAGTGGATGTGTTTAGAATTAATTTTTCTGCACTACTGATTTGGTGAAGAAAAATGTGAACTTATCGTTCTATCAACCAAAGGTATGGCTTAATACGGCTATTCTGGGGATTTACAAGGGCCTAAACTCCGTGTAGGCGTGGTAAAAGAAAGGTTCTTTTATCAACCCTAGGACACTCTTACCTTTTCACTCAATGAGAATGTAGAGGCTGATGCTTCCAAGAGTGTATATGACCTACGAAAAGATTTTGCGAAAGATGTAAAAAGTAGTAGCGAGAAATTCTGATAGATGATGGTAAATTGGTTTTGAAGTCATAGAAACCAATCAGAAAAGACATTGTAAAAAGCAAAAAGCAATACAAGGCGGCCCGCTCAGCTCTAAAAGAGTGTAAACCTTCTAATACAGCGATTTTCGACTTCCTGCCCTTACAGAAAAGGATATAGAGATGCTAAATTTATGCTGATAATGAGTTTGACTGGATTGCGCTTTCCTTTGTGAGAGACACGCACAGGGATATCAAAGATTTGAAAGATTTGATTCAGAAAATCACACCAATGGAAAGCAGAATACTCCTATTATTGCCAAAATAGAAAACCTGAAGGCGTGGAAAACATGGATGAAATCCTAAGAGTAATGATGGAATGCATGGTAGCCAGAGGAGATTTAGGAGTCGGGATCCCAGTCGGAGGAAGTTCCTGTGGTTCAGAAAAGAGATTAGTGAAGCAGCAAGAAATCACGCCAGATTCCGTAATCATCGCTACACAGATGATGGAAACGATGATCAACAGCCTGACGCCGACTCGTGCCGAGGTGAATGATGTGAGCTAATTCCGTGCTGGATGGTGCCGGATGCAGTGATGCTTTCTGGTGAAACTTCTGTGGGGAAATATCCGTGGATGTGTGATTAAAACATGGCTAAAATCGTGAGGCAATATCCGAGGAAAGACAAACTCATATGAGCAGTAACAAGCCTATTGAAAAAGATACAAAACCGAGGAAGAAGACCGCTACATCACAGATATGGTCTGCTATTCTGCGGTGAAATCGCTAGCCAACGCAAAAGGTATCATCACGCTTACCAATTCAGGGCTATACAGCGTTCCAGATTTCGGCTCATAGACCTCATGCTCCACATCGTCGTATTCTGTTCAGACGAAGAAAGGTTTAGCGAAGCTAACCTTCTTTGTTCAGAGCGTTCTACTATGATATGCAGAAATCTACTGATGAAAACGGTTATCCAAGTGAATATGCTGGCAAGTAATTGCTTTTAGTGAAGCAAGGAGATTTCGTGGTAAAATCAAATGCGATGCCTGTATGTAAAGCGGAAAAACGCTTATCACTGAGACTTTTCAACTATTTAAAATATTGGTTTAATCCAAAATTGATAAAAATAAAAATTATGTATCCAGAAGAATTGGTAATTCCTATGAAGGAAAGAACTTACAGAAAATGGTTTTCAAAAGACCTTACAACGCCAGAGACAGGTTGTAGAAGCACTTGGACAGAAAGGGACAACACTACTACGTTTATCAACTCCGTATAAGTGGTTGCTCTGCTGGAGCAGCAAGACCAGGGTGCTTTATTCTTACAGGAGATAAGAAAACCAGATCATTTGGTGACTGCTTTTGGGATTTGATACGGAAGGCTGTGGGCAAGCGAGAAAAGCACATGGCACCATTGCTGCGTCTTCTCCATCTATAGCTTTGTTCAAAGATGGTGAGCTTGTTCATATGATAGAGACATCATATGAAGGGACATCCAGCAGGCGATAAAGCGCTGCAATCCCCAAGGCAGCTTATGAAGAATTCTGCTAGAAAAGACACTTTTAGAAAAGGTCAGCAATCTTTAATTACAAAGATTGGCTTTATTTATTTTATAGAGAAAATTATTTTTAAAATCTGCTTTTTAAAAGGATATAAAAATTTAATAAAATGAAATATTATAAAAAGAAAAACCTTGGCAATCAGTGGATCATCAAGGTTTTTAGAGTACCCAGGCGGGACTTGAACCCGCACGCCAAAGAGGCACAGGATTTTTAAGTCCTGCGTGTCTACCAGTTCCACCACCAGGGCATGGAGATGGAGCGACGGGATTCGAACCCGCGACCCCAACCTTGGCGAGTTGTGCTCTACTCAACCCTGGAGCTATTTTTCGCAACTGTGCGGATGGAGGACTCGAACCCCCACGCCTCTCGGCACCAGATCCTAAGTCTGGCGTGGCTCACCACAATCACCATCCGCGGATGAACTACTTTGTTCTTTTGTGATTAGCAAATATACAAACTTATTTTTAATCTGCAAAGCATAAATATGTGTTTTTCCTTTTAAAAGAGGTTTTTAACTTACCAGCTGATTTATATTTCTGTGGAATTACAAGGAACAGTGAAGAAAGTATTTGAAACTCCAAACTTTTCAAGCGGTTTCAGAAAAGAGATGGTACTACTTACAGAGGAACAATATCCGCAGCCCATCAGTATAGAGTTTTTATCTGAAAAATATCACTTTTTGGACCAAGTGTCAGAAGGAGATAAAAGTAAAGATAGGAATCAATATCAGAGGAAGAGAATGGACAAATCCAGAGGGACAGGTAAAAGTATTTTAACTCTATCACAGCATGGAGATTGGAAAAACAGATGGGAAGCAGCTTTTGATGAGCCTACATATGCAGCGCCTGCAGCATCACAGTCCTCTGCGGTGAATGACAATCCGTTTGACGAAGAGTCAGATGATGATTTACCATTTTAAATAAAATCTTATCATAAAAATAAATCCTGCTGTTTAGTAGGATTTTTAAATTTTAATAAATGTATCAATTAGATTCGGAAATTTGGTTTCCAGACCCGTACAAATATCATCCCGAAAGCGAGATTGTTGCTCATGGGAGGAGATTTGTCTGCTCGAGCGACTGATTTTTGGCTTATTCTTTGGGGATTTTTCCGTGGTTCAATGAAGGTGATGAGATTTTCTGGTGGAGTCCAGATCCTCGGTTTTGTGCTTTTTCAGAAGAGCTGAAAATTTCTAAATCGATGCGAAAAATCCCTGAGATGGCAAATTTGTTTCATGAGAACAAATGTTTTGAAGAAGTGATGAGAAACTGCAGCAAATATTTCACGAAGAGGGCAGGATGGAACTTGGATTTCGGAGGAAATGATAAGAGCATACATGGAACTAAATCAGCAGGGAAAACCAGTATAGAAGTCTGGGAAAATGGGAGCTGGTAGGGAGGTTTTTACGGAGTGAAATGGGGCATGTTTTTCGTCTGGGAGAGTATGTTTAGTAAAAGCGAGTGATGCCAATAGATAGCAGTGATTTATTCAGTTTTGATGTCGACACGATACCAACTCATAGATTGTCAGGTTTTATACAGAGCATTTGGAAAAGCCTTTGGAGCGAGGGAAATCCCTAGAAATAGGGTGGATATTCTCCGTAAGCTCACGTGAATTGATTTTGATAACCTTGAACTCTCCTTTTGAGATAGGCTATCTGCATTCGTTTTTATTTCTTTGGGAAGTGTGGTAGCTGGGAATGGTAAGTTTTAGGATTTTTCCCAAGAGAGAGCGTCTCATGGTGAGAGTTCGCATAGAAACCATAGCCGATGAATTTTTCGTCTTGAAAGCTGAAAAAGAATGCTCGCCGAGTTTTCTCCCTTGCCCATAGTCTCAAGTTCTTCCAGCGAAGAAATTTTCTCTTTTCAAGGCTTTTATAATCTGAATTTTTCTTTTTGTAGAGACAATAATTTTTCTCGCCTGAAGGGATATTTTGGTGAAATAAAAATCCGTTTCATCTTCATTTTCTAGATGAGGAAACTGAAAGAGCCTGTCTGCGCGCTGTATCTTATAGCGAAAGGTTTGAAGATTTTTCTTTTATCAAACTTTTTCTTTCAGCATCAGCTGGGCAATGATGTCCGTGCCTCGTGAAACTCATAGTAGATTTTGCTCACATCTAGTTTTGAAATTCAATAGTTTCTTTTGGTTAGAGTTCAAAATTCCTTTTGCAGACTTGTATATATTGTCGCCGAAATCATGAGAAAATGATTTTTCCTGCTTCTCTGTAGGTAGAAAATCCCTTTTCGGAAGGCAGATTTTTCGGTAAAGTTCGATTTTTATTGGATATAGAGCTTGGATTGTGTTTTCTTCTTGATGCTGCTGAATAATCTGGTTTTCAGTGTCTTTTGAAATTGAAGTTTAGAAACAAATCCAATGTCGCTCTGGCATCGCCGCCAATGATCACGGAGCATCTGAAAGCGGGATGCCCACAGATTTACAGAGTTTCCCAAGCGAGTAGCTTTTCTACATCGGGAATCAGTTTTTTGGCTAATGGAAGGTGTCTATGGTATTGATTTTAAAAATCAAATCCCAATCTTCGGAAAGACTGGCGCAGACATACGATAGTCAAACTCTACATTGTGTCCCACGAGGTGGTGTTTTCGGTCATTTCTATCACTCGTTTCGCTATCTCATGGAATTTTGGTGCTCTTTTGACCATTTTTCAGGTGTTATCAGTGAGTTTTTGGACATATTGAGTAATTTCGGCTTCGGGATTGATGAGCGTGATGATCTGGTCTACCACCTCATGTCCATCATAAACGAAAAATGGCAAGTTTCTGATGATACATTCTTCTCTGAATCCTGCGCCGTTACTTTCTATGTCTATTACCGAATACATTTTACCTCAATCAAAGCTGCAAAGATAAAGTTTTAAATGCTAAATGGTCAAAGTTCAGCCATGTGTCTGCTTTATTTTCATTAAATTTTTACCTAATAGATTTTTTATTTATAAATATAAAATCCCTCCCAAAATGAAGAGGAATTTTAAATAAAAATTATTTTTGAACCTTTGGTGGTCTTTTCAGTCCTATCATTCCCATGATGGCTTTTTGCGCCCTCTCTCATTAGGGTTTTCCCAAAAGTCTGCACCATAGGGCTTCTGGGATGACTTTCAAACATAGAAGGCTCTTCCTTGGCAGGTTGCTCTGCTGTGGTTTGCTGGTTTCTGTGTTTGATGGAATCTCCCTGCTCTTCGTTCATTCTTCCGTAATAATATTTCGTAGAGCGAGATTCTTTATCAATGGTTTGGTTGTATTTTCTTACCAATTCAGACTGATTTACGAGATTGTCAATCTCCTCTGGAGACAGGATATCCATTCTACTTTCAGGTGAAATTAGATAAGTGTGAACCAGTGGGTAGGATTCCTTTTTCGTCTAATGCTGTCACGAGCCTCTCCGATACCAAGGGACTGGATAAAGTTCACTCGCTTTATAAAAATTCGCTCGTAGGGTAGTTTTCTACGGCTTTGGAGATTTCTTTTTGTCTTTTGCGGTGAATCCTCTCAGGGCGTGCTGTATTTTTTTAGTCCCAGCTGGCTCAAAACAGATTCTGGAATATCGCCTGGCACCTGTGTGATGAAATAAATTCCACGCCTTTAGAACGGATAAGTTTTTACCATTGTTTCTATCTGTTCTAAAAGTACTTTTGGAGCAAAGTCTTTAAAGATTAAATGAGCTTCATCTATGAAAACAGCCAGTTTAGGTTTATCTAGGTCACCTGCTTCTGGAAGAGTTAAATATATCTCAGCAAAAAGAGACAAAATAAAAGTAGAGAACAGGGCAGGCTTTGTTCTGTATATCTACTACACGAAGGATATTTACTACACCCTTTTTCATTTCTGGTTTTTAGTAAGTCTAAAAACATCAAAACTAGGTTCTCCGAAGATTTGTGTAGCGCCCTTGCTGTTCTAGTGCTACGATGCTTCTCAGAATAGCGCCTAATGATGCAGGAGCGATAGAGCCATATCCATCGGCAAGTTCTTTTTACCGTGCTCATTATCAGTTACATATTGTAATACTTTTTCAAATCCTCTAAAGTCTATCAGAGGAAGACCTTTGTCATCACAATATTTGAAAAACAATAGACATGATGCTGGTCTGTGTATCATTAGCCCTAGAAATTTTTACTTAAAGCACAGGTCCCGAACTCAGTAACAGTAGCTCTAAGTTTTACTCCTTTCTCGGCAGAGAGACATTAGCTCCACTGGGAAAGCCTGTGGCTGGTATGGTAGTTTGGTTTTTATCATATCTTTCTTGGATACGGCTGTTCATTTCTCCTGAGGCCGCTATTCCAGAAAGGGTCTCCTTGATATCCATTACCAAAGAAGATATGCCATGGTGGGAGAGCTGCTCTACGAAGGCTTGTAGTGTTTTTGGTTTTTACCTGTTCCTGTTGCTCCAGCGATGAGACCATGTCTATTGATGGTTCGCAGAGGGATATTTACATCTACTTCAGGGATGACTTCTCCATCCAAAATACCTTTTCCTAGGGTAAAGAAATGCCCTTTTGCAGTGTAGCGAGGCGTAGTTTCTGCTATAAATTTTTCCTTTTTGACATTATTTATGATTTTAGGGTCTAAAAAAATAAAAAGAATTTATAAAATAACTAAAAAAGGAGATAGAAATTTCTATCTCCTTTATGTTGGTTTTTATATTTTCTTATAGTTTATAAGTAAGACCAAGTCTACTCCAAAAGCATTACATTCCACCACCAAATTCGAAGGTTCATGCTAAGGTTTTTAGTAAAGAAAGTATCTACGATCTGTACATCCAAGTCAAAACCAGATAGCAAATAATTTCTGCTATAATGTAGATCTCCATCTCCACTATGATTCAGTGTGCCAGTTGAAGTATGCTAACATTATAATAACCTAATGTAGGTCCTACATATAGATGAAATTCATTTTGAAGTTTTAGTAATCTATCGAAAATGATAGTTTCCATTAACACCAAATCCAAAAACAGTGAATACTTGTCATCAAAATAGACCACCACTCTTTTTTAGAACTATAAGACAGCTCTGCTCCAATAGTAAAGTCTCTAGCTACTCCATAATCTAATCCTAAGTACACAGGTACTCCCATCAGAGATAGCCATACGCCTCCATTAATTTGTACTTTGTTTTGTTCCAAAGCTCCTTGTGCAGATGCTGTAGCTACAGCAAAAAATAAAGATGCACATGCTAAAATCTTTTTCATAAAAATAAAATTTAAATTTTTTAAAAACAGAGACAAAGATATGCATATTTTTAGATAGAAAAAAATATTTCACATTAAAATAATATTTAATAACTTTATAAAATGTAAAAAAATAGACTTTATAATTATGGACAAAATAAAAAATCACATTGGGCTGATTGTGTTTCAGCAGCAATAGTTTTTTTCTACTTTTTGGCGGCTAATGCTTTTAAAAAATAGAAATTCTAAATAATGACACTATCAATGTTACAGGGCTTGGGAGCAAGGACTTTTGAGTCTGACCTTATCGTATGGAATAGTTCTTTTACAAAGAAAAGTACAGACCTGAAAAAGCTGCCTATGCTTCATTAGAAAAAGATAGAGAGGCTCTCAAAAATTATCTATTGTCTAAAGGCGTGAAAGAAAAAGAAATCGTGTTTTTCTTCAGTAGGGAATTTCTAAAGGATTTTGATAGAACCTATGATGAGTATCAGAATGTTCGTTCGGAAGTGTTTACAGGATACACTCTGAAACAAAATGTACAGGTGGAGAGTAAGGAAGTGGAAAAATAGAAAATATCTCTCCTAAGTTACCGAACTTATCAATTCTGGTGTAGAGCTGTATTCTGATCAGCCAGAATATTACTATACTAAATTAGCCGAGCTAAAACTACAAAATGATAGCCGAAGCAACCAAAGATGCGAAACTTCGTGCCGAAAAAATCGCCGAAAACGCAGGAGCAAAAACTCGGTGATTTGAAAAATCTGAAATGGGAGTTTTCCAGATTATTGCACAGAATTCTTCGGAGGACTATTCTTGGGAGGTTCGTTCAATACTTCTTCTAAAAAAGAAGACTGCCAACATCACCATGAAGCTCTCCCTATAATATTAGATAAATTTCATACCTTTGCGGTTTTCAGATTATTTATGACAAATACAAGTCCGAAAAACAGTAGCATTTCATACACTCGGGTGTAAGCTTAATTTTGCAGAAACATCTACTATTGCGCGCCAGCTTATAGGGGCGGGATATGAGAAAGTGGAGTTTGATGACCCTGCACAAGTCTATGTGATTAACACATGCTCGGTAACGGATAATGCCGATAAAGAGTGCAAGTTTCATGTGAAAACGAGCAGTCAAAAGCCAATCCAGATGGACTGGTGGTGGTTTTGGGATGTTATGCACAGCTGAAACCAGAAGAAATTTCCGCAATAGAAGGTGTGGATTTGGTTTTAGGAGCGAAGGAGAAATTTAATTTGCTTAATTTCCTTGATGATTTGAGGAAGTCCGAAAGTTCAGCGCAGGTTCACTCTTGTGAAATAGAAGATGCGGATTTCTTTATAGGTTCTTATTCCATTGGGGATAGGACTCGTGCCTTTCTGAAAGTTCAGGATGGATGTGATTACAAATGTACTTATTGTACAATTCCTATGGCAAGAGGGATTTCGTTCTGATACGATAGAAAAATATTGTCAAAAATGCCCAGCAGATTGCCCAGCAGGATATTAAGGAAATAGTCCTCACGGGGAGTGAATATTGGTGATTACGGAAAAAGGCGAATTTGGGGAATAAAAACATGAACATACATTTTTGGATTTAGTGACAGCACTGAACAAAGTGGATGGCATCGAGCGAATCCGAATTTCTTCCATAGAGCCTAATTTGCTAAAAAGATGAAACCATAGAACTTGTAGCGAAGAGCAAGAGTTTTGTGCCACATTTTCATATTCCATTGCAGTCGGGTTCAGATGAAATTTTGAAAAATGAAACGTCGATATCTCACGGCTCTTTATACGAGCAGAGTGAATAAGATAAGGGAAATTCTGCCTGATGCAGCTATCGGTGTGGATGTAATCGTAGGTTTCCCAGGTGAGACCGAGGAAAAGTTCTTGAAACTTATAACTTTTTAGCAGAGTTGCCAATCAGTTACCTGCATGTATTTACATATTCTGAAAAGGGACAATACGGAGGCGGTTAATATGGATGGAGTGGTTCCTATTTCAGAGAGAAAGAAACGAAATAAAATGCTCAGAATTCTTTCTGAGAAAAGAAAAAATGGCTTTCTATCAAACACAATTAGGCAAAGTTCTGCCTGTTCTTTGGGAGCATGAAGAGAAAAACGGAATGATGTTTTGGCTTTACGGATAACTATGTCAGAGTTCAAAAACCATATGACGAAAAGTCCGTGAATAAAAGTAGAAAGAGTGAAATTAGAAAAATTTCAAAGGAAGGAAATGTAGTGGTTTCTAGTTCTTTTGAGGAATTTTTAACAAAAAGTTTAACCTCTATTGTCATTACAATGGAGGAAGTTTTTATTTTAGTGGATTGAATTTTCTTAAAAATATTATGTCACAAAAAGCACATATGAGCGACAATGTCATCTCCCTGAGGAGATGTGAAAAATAGTTCAGAAGAATTTTTACAGTTCTTTCTAATGTTAATCTGACCATAGGTAAGTTTAATTATCTCATTGGGAAAACAGGTTCTGGAAAAAGTAGCCTTCTCAAGGTTCTTTATGGGCATCTTCCACTTCGCGAGGGAGAAGGAGAGGTGGTTGGTTTGATTTGGACAAAAACTAAAAGTATCCCGCATTCCTGATTTGAGAAGAAAAAGCTGGGAATTATTTTTCCAAGATTTCCAGTTGCTTATGGATAGAACAGTGAGAAAAATCTTCTGTTCGTTTTTAGAAGCTACGGGCTGGAAGGATAGAAAACCTGATGGAGGAAAAGAATGATGATGTTCTCAGCGGTGTAGGAATGAAAACCAAAAACACAAAATGCCTCACGAGATTGTCTGGTGGAGAGCAGCAGCGTGTAGCCATAGCAAGAGCTTTGCTGAATCATCCGAACTTATCTTGTGGATGAGCCTACGGAAACCTAACCCAGAGACTTCTAATGACATCATGACTTTGCTAAGACAAGTGTCCGAGGAGAAACTAGTGCAGTGCTGATGGCTACGCATGATTATCATTTGATACAAAATTTCCCAGGGCAGGCGATCCGTTGTGAAGATGGGACAGTATCTGTTTTAAAAGATACAAGTATACTTTTTGAATAAAAATATTGATTTAACTTTTTCAATAAAAATTGATTTTAATTGGTTAAATGATGTTAAATTGTATGAGTTTAGTTAAAAATACTAAATTTGATGAAAATATCATTAATAAATGCTCGTTTTTGATATTAGTAACCAATTAAATTTTTAAGTATCATGAAAAAGTTAGTTTTTGCAAGTTTATTTCTTGCGTTAGAACATTCTGCAGTAAATGCACAGTCTACTCCATCAAAAAGAAAGCGGAGCCTTCTAAGAAAGCGGCTAAACAATCTGCCTAAAAATCAGCTCAGCCTGGTGAAGCAGAACACGCTGTTCCTGCCGTTCCTGAAAAACGTAAGTCATCCTGTAGTGGATAAAGAACAGCCAAAACAGGAGGAATGCAGAGGATAAAAAGGAGGAACATCCTGTAAATCCACAGAAATAGATTTTAATTGTTTATCATAGATAGCCACTTCTGAAAAAAAGTGGCTATTTTTATCGGGTAAAATTCTTATCTTTGCGCCCAAAGTTTTAAAAAGATGAGTAAAAATTCGCGTTCGTTTTGCACCGAGTCCTACGGGCCCTCTGCATCTTGGTGGAGTGAGAACAGCATTATACAATTACCTTTTTGCTAAAAAGCCAAGGAGGAGATTTTATTTTAAGAATAGAAGATACAGATACTGCCCGCTATGTGGATGGAGCAGAAGACTACATCATGGAGGCGCTGGACTGGCTAGGGAATACAGCCTGTGGAAAGTCCCTAGAAAGGAGGTCATATGCACCATACAGACAGTCTGAAAGGAGAGAAATCTATGATAAATATACTGAGCAAATTCTAAAAACGGATTATGCCTATTTGGCGTTTGATACTCAGAAGAACTTGATAAAAATCAGACTGGAATACGAAGCCAAAGGAGAAGTTTTTCTTATAATAATGTTACCAGAAACAACCTGAGAAACAGCATTGCACTTTCCAAAAAGATGAGGTGGAAAAACTTTTTGGCTGAAAAAGTTCCTTTCGTGGTTCGGGTTTAAAAATGCCAGAAAACCGAGTGATGGAACTGAGTGATATTATCCGTGGAATTTTCAGTGTAAATACGGATACTCTGGATGATAAGGTTTTGGTGAAACAAGATGGAATGCCGACTTATCATTTCGCAAATATCATCGATGACCACGAGATGCAGATTACCAATGTGATCCGTGGAGAAGAGTGGTTGCCGTCAATGGCTCTGCATGTATTGTTATACGAAGCAATGGGCTGGAAAAGCACCAGAATTTGCGCATTTCCACTGATACTAAAAACCAGAAGGAAAAGGAAAAACTCAGCAAAAAGAGATGGTGATAAATTTGGGTTTCCTGTATTTCCGTTGAATTTTACTGATAAAGAAACAGGCGCTGTGTCCAAAAGGATATCGTGAGGAAGGCTATTTCCAGAAGCGTTTGTGAATTTCTTGGCACTTTTGGGCTGGTCACCATCTGATGATAAAGAAATCTTGTCATTAGAAGAAATGGTTCAAGAGTTTAATCTGCACAAAGTTCATAAATCTGGAGCGAGATTCAGCAAAGAAAAAGCAGAATGGTTTAACAGCCAATATCTTAAAATGAAAACAGATGAAGAGCTGCTAGTTTTACTCAAAGAGATAGAAGCAGTGAAAAACTTCTGGAGTTAGCGATGATAGAGTTGATTACGATTATCGTTGATGAAAGAAAGAGCGGTTTTCGTGAAAGATATCTATGAGCAGGGACAGTTTTTCTTCTCTGCGCCAGCAGATTATGATGAAAAAGCCATCAAAAAGCGTGGGCAGATACCACAGGAGAACTCCTTGCGGAGTTTGCATCAGAAATTAGAAAAATGTGGATTTCAATCAGAGGTTCTTAAAAATCTTATTCATGATTTCGCAGCCGAAAAAGAATTAGGAATGGGTAAAGTGATGATGCCGCTCGTTTGGCTTTGGTAGGAGAATTGAAAGGGCCGGATGTTCCTGATATCATGAATATTATGGGAAAAAGAAAAACGATAGAACGAATCAGAGAAATTGATAGAAACTCAAAAATAAATTCATATTTGATTTTTAAATTTATTAGTATTTTTGAAAACTCAAATATTATTCAAAATTAGAAATATGGAATACTTGGATTTTTGAACAACCGATAAAAAGAGTTGATGGAACAATATGAAAAATGCGCTATCGTGAGGAGAAGAAAGCGGCGTGGATGTTTCCAGCGACTTGCAAACAGATAGAAGAAAAATCATCAAAGACTAAAAGAAAATCTATGGCAACCTTACGCCATGGCAGAGAGTACAGCTTTCCCGCCATCCAGACAGACCCTATACATTGGACTATATCCACGGAATAGCGGATGAGGGCAGCGTTGTCGGAGCTTCATGGCGATAGATGCTTTTTGCGGATGACCCAGCGATGATAGGAGCGATGATAAAAATAGATGGTCAAAGTGTGATGGTTATCGGGACACAAAAGGGAAGAACCACGAAAGAAAGACAATACAGAAGATTCGGGAATGTTCAATCCTGATGGGTATCGTAAAGCTTTGAGATTGATGAAGCTGGCGGAGAAATTTAATATGCCTATCGTGACTCTGATAGACACTCCTGGGGCTTATCCTGGTCTTGAGGCAGAGGAAAGAGGACAAAGGTGAGGCTATTGCAAGAAATATTTTTGAAATGAGCCTTCTGAAAGTTCCTGTAATTGCTATCGTTATCGGTGAGGGAGCTAGTGGAGGAGCTCTGGGAATAGGTGTAGGGAACAAGGTTTACATGATGGAAAAATACTTGGTATTCAGTGATTTCGCCAGAATCATGTTCTTCTATTCTTTGGAGAAGCTGGGAGTACAAAGAAACAGCTGCCGATACGCTGAAACTTACAGCGCAAGATATGCTGAAAGAAAAATTGATAGACGGCATTATCACTAGAACCTCTGGTGGAGCGCACTATGAACCTAGCAGAAGCGTTTGCTAGTGTAAAAGATACAATTTTTGAAAAACATAAAAGCATATAAAGGCTTTACTGAAGATGAACTTGCTTCACAAAGACAAGAGAAAATTTGTGGAAATGGGACAATACAAAGGATAATTTAAATAAAAGCTGGAAGAAATTTTTCCAGCTTTTTGTTTTTATCTTACACCTAATGTTAGTTGATAATCAGCATTGATGCTTCTTTGATTGGTGGTATTTTTCCTCCATATTACGGATGAAATAGTGTATGAGCCTTTGTTTAAAGACATTCTCCCTGTAGAGTTTGCAGGGATACTGATGTTAGTAATTGCTTTTTCCTGTAAAATCTACTACGATAGAGCACTTTTGATATGTTTTTCACAGTTACATATGCAGTAGGGCCCTTTGCTGCTTCCGTTGAGTATTCTGGTAGCTTCTTCGGCGGTCTCTTGGTGACTTCTGTGGTTGCTGAGATTGGTGAGAAGTCGAGGTCTGTGCAGGAAGAACTACTGACTTACCTAAACAGGGCTAACTTTTCTTCTAAATTCAGGAGTTTTAGGGTGGGTTAGGGATAGTTTACTATGAAATTTGCAACACCTTCGGGGTCGTTGGATTTTTCTGTCATGTTCTACTGGTATGTTGCGACTGAGCGAATATACCAGCAGACATAAATCCTAAAAGAAGTAAAATGGTTTTTCATCTTTATAAAAATTTGTATCTTTGCCAACTAATTAATCTACAAAAATATAAAAATATTATAATTATGTATACACCAGTAGCAGCAGATGTAGCTAAACTAAGAAACACAACAGGTGCAGAGAATGATGGACTGCAAAAAGCTTTGGTAGAAGCTGAAGGATTTTGAAAAAGCTATCGAAATCCTTAGAAAAAGGACAAAAATCGCAGCAAATAGAGCAGATAGAGAATCTACTGAAGGAGCTGCTAATCGCAAGAGTAAAACGAGGATAACACACTAGGTGCTATCATCTCTCTAAACTGCGAAACGGACTTCGTTGCTAAAAATGATGCTTTCGTAGAATTGGCTCACGAATTAGCAGAACAAGCAATGAACTACGCTTCTAAAGAAGAGTTCTTGGCTTCTGATTTCCACGGAATTACTGTTGCTGAAAAACTAATCGAGCAGACAGGAGTTATCGGAGAGAAAATAGAAATCAGTGCATTTGAAAGAATTGAAGGACCTTTCTTGGCGGCTTATATCCACGCAGGAAACAAAAATCGCAGCTATCACAGCATTGTCATACAAAGTAGATGGAGCAGCAGAGGCAGCGAGAAACATCAGTATGCAGGTAGCATCTATGAGCCCAGAAGTTCTTTCTTACAAAGATTTTCTCCTGAGTTTATAGCAGCGAAACAGATGCAAGAATTGCAGCAATCGAGAAAAGATAACGAGGAGCTTGTAAGACTTGGAAAAACCATTGAAAAATGTTCCTAAATATGTTTCTTATGCACAATTGACAGAGCAAGTTCTAAAAACAAGCAGAAGAAGATGCAAAAGCTGAATTGAAAGCTGAAGGTAAGCCAGAACAAATCTGGGATAAAATCTTACCTGGTAAAGTACAGAGATTTCATCAGCGATAACACTTCTCTAGACCAAGAGAAAGCATTGCTTGACAAAACTACATCAAAGATGGAGATATGAAGGTTTCTCAATATGTGAAATCTGTAAATCCCAGACCTTGAGTAGTAAAATTCATAAGAGTTTCTCTTTAATTAAAAGTATAAATTTCACTCAATTCCTCTTAGCTGAAAAAGCTGAGAGGAATTTTTGTTTTATGAGTAGCATGTTTTTATAAAACTTAGTGATAAATATCAGTATTTTTAAATAATCATTGTATGTTTTTATTGTTAATTTTGCTAACAAATTGCACTTTTTAACACTAAATAAAAGAAAAATGGCTGAAATAAGCGAAATAATCAGAGATTACTGGACAGAGCGCTCCAAAACATACAGCGATTCTACATTGCAGGAGCTTTTATGGGGACAATGCCCAGAACTGGGAAAATATTCTCTATGGAGATATTGATAAAACCAGAAACTGAAAATTAGACATCGGAACAGGGCCTGGGATGTTCGCGGTTTGCTGTTGGGAAGAAATCCAATTTGAGGTGTCCGCAGTAGATTCCAGCAAAGGGATGATAGAACAGGCGACACAGAATGCACAGAAATTCGGGGCGAAGGTGAATTTCAGCTGCTGGATGCACAGCAACTGCCTTTTGAGGATGATACATTTGATGTGATTGTCACTAGAAATGTGACTTGGAATCTTCCTCACCCGAAAGAAGCTTACAAAGAATGGAAAAAGAGTACTGAAAAAGGAGGAAAAATGATAAATTTTGATTCCAACTGGTATTCTTATCTCTTTGATGAAAATCTACATAAATACACGAAGAACATCCAGACAAAAACTCCAAGAAGTCCTGCCAGATGGAATGGAAGCACTGAATGGAGAACATCGCAAAGACGCTTCCTCTTTCCAAGGAGAGAAGACCTGCATGGGATGTTAATTGTCTTTTGGATTTAGGGTTTTTCTAAAATGGCTTTTGATTATAATATCAATGATGAGGTCTATGACAAGGAGCATCAGGAAATCAATGCCTATGCACCGATGTTTAGAATTATCGCAGTTAAATAATGATAAATTAAATTTAAATTATGCATAAAATATTTTTGTTCAGTTGCACTAGGAGCGCTTGTTTTGTCTTGCTCAGGAAGAAAAGAATCAGTAGATAATAAGGCGCAGGCTAACGCTCCTAAAATGGAAAAAGTGGAATACACCTATCACGATGGGACTAGGGATTTAAAAGTATCCATCACTACACCACCACAGCGTGCGGCTCTTTTTACGCCTCATATGACAGAGATGCTTTTGGCTTTAGGTCTGGGAGATAGAATAGTGGTGGAACTACGGAAGGTCCTGTTTCTAAGCAGTTTGAAAAGGAGTATGAGAAAGTTCCAGATGAATATAAATTCATAGGACATAGTTTTAAAATGACCAAAGAGGCTTTCCTTCTCAGAGAGCCAGATTTTGTGTCTAGTGATGGAGACCTTAGCTCAGAATCTACGGGTTCGCCAGAGGAACTTTTGGCTCAGGGAATTGCTCCATTTACACCCAAAAACCATCCAGACTCAAACGCTACGATAGAAACCGTATACGAGGATTTCTATATGCTGGGAAAAATCTTTAATGTAAATGACAAAGCAGAAGGAAGTAGTAGAGGAATGAAATCTAGACTTGCCGAGGCTAAAAACATTCGTAGTTAAACCTGAAAACGAAAAGAAAAAAGTAATGATACTTTCTTCTATTAACAAATGGGATTTGGGTTTTCTCTTCTTTGGCGGCAGATTTGGTTCGTCAGGCAGGAGGTATCAATATTTATGAAGATGCTGGGACGGCGTATGAGTTCGTATCTTTTTGAGAGTGTGGTGCATAGAAATCAGATGTGATTTTCATCACGGATACGCAGTCTAGAAACATGACTCCCGAAGAAAAAGCAAACTTCATCAAAAACCACCCTATCTTGAAGGATATCAATGCAGTGAAGAATAATCAGATTTATGAGTGAATTTTGCGGATGTTTCACCTGGGGTTAGAAATGTGGATTTTATCATTAGATTAAATAAAGTTCTTTACCAAGGAGGAAAAATAGAATATTGTTTGAGAATAGTTGTGTAAATTTCAATAATTTCGTTAAAAATCATGTTTTTATTGGTTTTTAACGAGTATTCCCCGATATTAACAAGATAAAATTAATACAACTATGGAACAATTGGTAGAAAAAGATGAGCTGGGCTTATCTGGTCTGATGTCTTTATTTTATTATGTGTTTTCACAGGAATTTATTTCTCTATTGAGACTCGGTTTTCCTCAGTTTACCCAAGTAAGGGAAATGCTGAGGGTTACTTTTTCAGGAGAAAGAGTCAGAGAAGGGACTGTCTTCTTTTCAGGCGTTTTCATTTGGCTATTTCGGGGCGTGTAGGAACAGGGAATATTGTGGGAGTAGCCACAGCGATTGCTATGGGAGGGCCCGAGGGTCTATATTTTGGATGTGGCTGATTGCGATTTTGGGTTCTGCATCGGCATTTGTAGAATCTACATTGGGGCAGGTTTATAAAGAGAAATAGACGGCGAATACCGTGGAGGGGCCCAGCCTATTACATAGAAAAAGGGCTAGGGAATAAAGTGGTATGCTGTTCTTTTTCGCTGTGATTGCAGTGGTATGTGCTGTGGTTTCTTTTACCAGGGGTCCAGAGCAATAGTATAAGCACAGTCTATGAATAATGCCTTTGGGATAGTTACGCAGACAGATTATTTTCATTCCTATCAATATCTTTGCATTAGTCGTAGGGCTTTTAGTGGTGATAATATTTGGAGGGGTCAGAGGCTGGGGCACGCTTCAGGAAAGCGATAGTTCCTTTGATGGCGGGGCTTATATTTTGGTGGGGCTGATTATCATTATTCTTAATTTTCATAGAATTCCAGAAGTATTTTTCTACGATTATTTCTTCAGCTTTTTGGGCAGGATGCTGTTTTCGGTGGGATTTTAGGAAGTGCTATTGCTTGCGGGGGTGAAAAAGGGAATTTATTCAATGAAGCAGGACAGGGGACAGGGCCTCACGCAGCAGCGTCGGAGGTGATCCATCCAGCGGAGCAGGGCTGGTACAGGCGTTTTTCTGTGATATAGATACTCTTTTGTTTGTACTACTACGGCATTTATGATTTTGTTTACTAATCAATATCATGTAATGGATGAGCAGACTAAAATGATGGTGGTGGAACATATAAAAGATGTAGATTATACAGGTTTTACGCGAGGCTGCGATTTCTTCTCATTTTCCTTCTTTTGGGAATGAATTTGTAGCGGTAGCATTATTTTCTTCGCTTTTACTACCATAATGGCTTATTACTACTACGCAGAGACCAATCTTACCTTTATTGTCTGTCCTAAATATCACCATTGGGCTACTTTTGTTTTGAGAATAGTTTTTCTTATAGGCGTATATATGGGAAGTGTGCGAGAGGCTAAACTAAGCGTGGATAATAGCAGATGTAGGGTCAGGGCTGATGGCGTGGGTAAATATTATAGCAATTTTTACTGCTGAAATACCGCGCTGAAAGTATGGAAAGACTATAAAACCCAAAAGAAAAACGGATATAGCAAAGCCAACTTTTTGATGCTAAAAACACTAACATTCACGCTGATTTTTGGGAGAAAAACAAAATCCCTAAAACTATGGTTTAGAGACTTTGACAGGTTATAATATATGAATGGATTTCTAATTAGTGTATTCTTTTTGATTAGAAATTGTTACAAAAAGATTATATTTTTATTCTGGTTGTTTAATGCACTCATTTAGTGGATGTAATTTGTTAATATAATGTGTAAAACCACGACACAAATTCCTACTAAAAACGAGATTAACGATACTAAAATTAGAAGAAATATAATATAGGCTGTTTGACCATGTTTTCCGAATTTTTCATTGCAGAAATTTCTTGTCTTTTTGTAAGAAAAACGAATTCTTTTTGAGTTTTTAGGAAACTTCTGTCGTATTCAAAACCATCTTCTTCGCCTGTGATTTCGGCTACGATTTTAGAAATCTGCTGGATGTATTTTCCGTAATTCTCATACAGACAGGTATTTTCCTACAAAATATATAACCACAGAATGACAAAGATAGTATGCTAAAGAAAAGTGAGGTCAATATCCTCTTATTTACAAATATACATAGATATAAACTAATATAAAGGAATGATGCTATATAGAAAAGATTTATAAAGTTCTGAATTTAAAAACCAATTCATACCTTAAATCCAAAATAATATGATAGGTATTAAGAATTTTGGGTATTCAGTTTTTATAAAAAGTATAGAATTTTTAGAATAATGATACTATGACCATAGATGCTGTAAATGTACCCAGCATAATAAGGAGATAGGTGTGCTCAGTATCCATCCCATAGAGGAAGGACACAGCCCATACCAAAAGACAATACTCGTCCAAAATTTTAGTCCTCATATTCTTCCGAATCATCTCCAGAGGCGTATGAATTTCTTTTTGTTTTCAAAAGAAATTTCAGGAATGGATTCTATTTTTCCTCGTTCCATACTTTGTTTTAAATTTTTCTAAAATCCATCAGATATTAAATTATTTTATAATTCTTTGTTTATCAATTCGTTTACTAAGTCGCTCAGTTTTCTGTTTGGCTCGGTTTAGTTTTTCACACGGTTTCCTTCCGTTATTCCCAGCTGTTCCGCCATTTCCTTTTCCAGAATAGTCTTCTAAATAGTAGAATATCAGCTGCTTTGTCTATCGAGGCTCAGCAGGTGGATGGCATCATGACATTATTTCTTTACTTTGTACTCTTCTTCGGCGGTTTCTTCATTTTTGATGTCAAAATTCTGAATTTCTTCCTCTCGAGAGATAAACCCTCTTTTCTTCTCAGATTTCAGGAAAACTATCGCATTTGTATTCAGGGCTACACGATACATCCAAGTAGAAAAATTTACTCTTTTCCTCAAAAACTCGGGGTAGAGCTTTCACAGCTGATGAGTGATTTCCTGAAACAAATCACTTCTGGTCTTCCGGCTCGTCCATATACATCTGGAGATTTTTAGAAAAGCACGCCTTTTATGTACTTTCTATTCTCTCCAAAAATTCCAGCTCTAATGAAAGACATTGATTGATTTTTGTCTAATTAGTATTTAAAATAGAAATTTGTTACACATTTATTTGATAAAACCACATTTTTATGTGGTTTTATTTTTATTCTTAGAGACTCTTTGACAGAGTTCTATCATTTTTGGGTCGCCTGTCTGCTTTTCCTTTTTCATCGGAGAATTTCACGGTCGGTATCCATTCATCATTTGCGCCAAGAACTCCTGTGAGTTTCATTACGATATTCATCGATGTGAGTCCTACATCGTTGGTCAGATTTTGTCCCAATTCGAAGGAAGAGTCCGACTTTTTCCTCAGCGGGCAGCCTGATGATTTCGGAGATTTTCTCTAGATTAAGATTATCCGAGAAAATAATGTATTTAAACAAAGGATTGATGCCGTGTTTTTCGTAGTGTTTGATGGTTTTTCTGCAGCTGAAAGCTATCAGGTCGCCGCTGTCGTGACTTACGCCATCGAAAAAGTTTAGCGAAACTTTCTTATCAAACTGCGAAAAACACATCGAGTAGTATGCGAGTGTCCGAAAGCGCAAACTCCCAGAAGTCGCCGCGATAAAGCATCCACCCAATGCTCCAAAGAAAGCGCATTTGCCATCTTAAACCATACTGCGCGCCATGGAACATGAGACCACTCGTGGGCGTGCGTTCCGATAGGTTTCACGCCGTATTTCATCGCAAAATGGACATTGGAAGAACCGATGAAGATAGCTGTTGGAATCTTGGGTAGAACTTTCATCACTACATCATGAACCTTGTGAAAGGTGTCTTCTTCGTGTCCCAAACTCATGAGAAATTTGACTTTCAGCTCGATGAGGTTTTGGCCTTTTCCTAAAGGTTTTTCGGTGATTTCATCATCCTTTGGCGTTCAGACCGTTCATTTTTGTAATAAAGCTCACTGATGAGCGATAGCAGTGCACTTCCCAAAGTATGGTTCTGTACCAGAGTCCTTCTACGGTAACTTCTAAATCGTTTCCCTATCTGATTGATTTTCACTTCGGAAGGGTCGTAGTGGTATCCTTCAAAAAGTCTAAATAAGGCAGAATTGAGAGGTATGGACAGTTTTCTTTAAAATTCTCTTTTTCAGCTTTGGTCAGCTGGAGTTTAGCCATTTCGTTGATGGCTTTTTCTGAGGGCATCGTCAAAACCTTCTGGGAAAGGAATGCTTTCCCTCGGTTGATGAATACATATTTCACTCTCGCATCTGGAAGAGCTTTACCACGGCATTGCATGGTGAGTTTGCAAAAATCGTTGTCTAATATAGGTTGAAAACTACGCTCATTTTTGAGATTTTCATTAAAATTAAAAGCCATAAAAATACAGAAATTCTATTATTAAAATTGTGTTTGAAATAGACAAATAAATTAAATTCGCCACAATTTTGAATGAAATATGAAAGACCTGCTTAAGTTTTACTCACTATCAGAGATGAGATTATAGACACACAATATCCTTTAATCGAAAAGATAAAATATTTTGCAAAGGCATATTATTGTGTTTTGTATTGCAGATTGCGCTTTATTCTGATGTTTTTGGTGGATGGATTTCTTGATAAAGAAAATGGGTTTTTGCTTCGTTTTAAATTAATGATAGAAAGCCAAGAAAATAAAAAGATGATTATGACATTTTTATGGTTGCCTGATTTTTAGCGCCTGTGGTGGAAGAGCTTATTTTTAGGTTGATTTTTGGTCCTAAGCGCAGAAATATCGCGATATTTACTTTTTGTATTTTCGTTCTTGGTATTGAATAAAAACTTATTATATTATCAAAATAGACTGGCTGTTGCTGGTGTCTTTGGTAGTGTCAGGACTGCTCTCTTTTTCTTGTTTTTAATTTGCTGAAACGAAACCCTGAAAATAGAAACAGCCATAGGAAAAAGACAGAAAATAATCACGATGGTGTCTGTTGTTCTTTTTGGGTTGTTGCATATTGCTAACATAGAAAACCTGCATTGGGAACTAGCGCTGTTCTATCCTGTGTATGCTCTTCCGCAACTGATTTTTAGGGTATGTTTGTTCTGTGCAGAGGCTGAAATTAGGATTTTGTCTGGGGGATTGCTTTTTCATTCGATGAATAATTTAATGGTGTTTCTGAGATAAAATGTGCAAAAGAATAAGCTGTTTTAGCATATTTTTGTCTATTTCACAGTTCTATGAAAAATTCATATCAAAAACAATCTTTTCTTAGTACCAATATTGGTCTTGGCGGTGATAATGGAAATTTCTTTGAGGGCTATTCTAATGATTACAAGCAGAAAAAGAAATTATATGGACAACCACTCGGATGAAATAGAGGTTTTGGTTTTGGGAAGTTCGCATAGTTTGTTTGGCATAAAATCCTAAATATTTCAGCCAAAAGACTTATAATATGGCGTATGTTTCCCAGTCATTGGTTTGGATTATAAAATTTTAGAAAAATATCAAGATAGATTTAAAATCTGAAAACCATCATTGTCGATATTCTATTTTTCACTGCACAACATTAGAAACAGGGCCGGAGTAATGGAGGGCAAGAATTATAACATATATTACTGATATACCGACATCTAAGGCGACAAATAATTTTGAGGTTCTGACCAATAAGCTGGATATAAACTATGCGAATAAAATCGTATTACACTATATGATCAGCCTCATAGACAGTACATTTACAGCTAAAAATGTATAACGGATGGATTTCCTAAAAGCAGCACACTGATGATTTAGAAGAAACAGGGTGGCAGCCGCTTCGAAAGACACACTTATGATACAACCGAAAAGGACGAAAGTAAGAATACACGATGAGCAGACCAATGTTTTGGGCAAAATCGTACTGTCAAAACAGAAAAATGTAAAAGTAGTATTTGTCGCAACGCCAACTTAGACCTATTATAGCAGAATAAACAGCGACCAATGGGATAATATTCATAAAATTATAGAAGATATCTGCCGACAGCAACTGCCAGTACATCACCTGTCATGAAGGAAATCTTTTTCACTGAAAAAGATTTTAGTGATGCTGACCACCTTTCCGAAACAGGAGCCGAAAATGTCTAAACTTATAAATCAGTTCTGACAAGCACGAAATAACTAAATCTTTACTTTTGCTATGTGCATTCAAATTAGAACTTCAGCTAAAAACATTGCCTTCGGAGCCTGGTGTTTATCGTTATTACGATAAAAAGGGTGAGATTTTGTATGTGAGGGAAAGGCTAAAAACCTGAAAAAACAGAGTTTCTATCTTATTTTAATAAAAGTCAGATCGGCTACAAAACCCGAATGATGGTTTCTAAAATCGTAAGGCTGGAAACCACCGTGGTTAATAGCGAATACGATGCGCTTCTTCTGGAAAAAACAACCTCATAAAGAATATCAACCTTTCTATAATATTCTTCTGAAAGATGATAAGTCCTATCCATGGATTTGCATCAAAAAGAGCCTTTTCCTCGGATAACGAGAAATGTCATCAAAAGACGGCTCGGAATACTACGGACCTTACGCGAAAGTAAAACAGGCGAAAAACACTGATAGAAGTTATCAAAAAACATCTATAAACTCAGAACTTGCAGCCTGAATCTTGCTCCCGAAAAAGATAAAAAGAAGGAAATATAAAGTCTGTCTAGAATATCACATTAAAAACTGCTCTGGCCCTTGCGAAGGACTAGAATCTGAGGAAGAATACGCCCAAAAGCTAAACGCCATTCGTGGGATTATCAAAGGTGAATTCAAGGCGGCGAGGGAATATTTAGAAGCTGAAATGTACAACTACGCTGCAAAAGCTGGAATTTGAAAACGCCCAGCAGAGCAAGGAAAAATTGCAGATTTTAGAAAATTACCAGACCCACTACCTATCGTAAGTTCCAATATAAACGATGTGGATGTCTTTTCGGTATTATCAGTGATGAAGCGGCGGCTTATGTCAATTATTTCAAAAATTAAAAACGGTTCTATTATTCAGTCTACACCACAGAAATCAAAAATGCTGGACGAAACCGATGAAGAAATATTGGAAGAAGCCCTGATGAGATTAGGAATAAATTTAATTCTACTTCTACGGAAATTTTTCTTCCGTTTCATCTCAATATAGAAATTCCACATGTGAAGCTGATTGTCCCTAAATTGGGCGACAAAAAGCGTATCGTAGAGCTTTCCGAGAAAAACGCAATGGAATACCGCGTGGAAAAAACTAAAGCAGGTGCAGATAGTAGATCCAGAAAGACATACCAACCGTATCATGGCGGAGATGAAAAACTCCTCAGACTTCCCGAAGAGCCGCGCCATATAGAAGGTTTTGATAATTCTAATATTCAAGGGACAAATCCCGTTTCGGCGTGTGTGGTTTTTCAAAGATGGGAAACCCAGCAAGGCGGATTATCGGATTTTTCATGTAAAAACCGTGGAAGGGCCGAATGATTTTGCTACGATGGAAGAAGTCATCTATCGCCGATACAGCAGACTTTTGGATGAGGGCGAACCACTACCGCAGTTGATTTTTGATAGACGGAGGAAAAGGTCAGCTCAGTTCCGCAGTGAAAAGCCTGAAACTCCTCGGGCTGTATGGGAAAAATTTCCATCATCGGAATAGCGAAAAGATTGGAAGAAATTTTCTTTCCCGAAGATCCCAGTCCCATTGTATTTAGATAAAAATCAGAGACTTTGAAGGTTCTACAGCGGGTTCGGGATGAGTCGCATCGCTTTGGTGTGAAGCATCACCGCACGAGAAGGAAAAATTCTACAATAAAAATCAGAATTGAGGAAATCCCTGGCGTAGGCGAGAAAACCATTCAGCAGCTTTTATCTAAATTAAAAATCCGTAAAAAAAGAATAAAAGAAGCCTCTCTGGAAACGCTGGAAGAGATTTTAGGAAAATCCAAAGGCAAAAAGCAGTTTGGGAGCATTTTCAACAGCTAAAAAGATTGAATAAAGTTCCTGATTTTTGCTTATAAAAATCAATGTCAGGAAATTTTGTCAGATTAAAAATATCGTTTTTAAATCGTTTTTCGGAAATTTTGTCTCATTTTTGTGTGATAGAATGGTTTTTGCAATTTAGATTTCAGATAACTTTTAAAATAAAGAATTATGAATCTAAATCAATATACCGTAAAAATCACAAGAAGCCATCCAAAAAGCACAACAGATTGCTTTGGATTTTTGGCAACCAGAGTATAGAACCTCAGCATCTATTGGAAGGAATTTTCCAAGTGGATGAGAATATCTCGGCTTTTTTCTAATGAAAAAAAGCAGAAAGCCGACCTTAACTTGATAAGACAAAAGAAACAGAGAATCTTTGGAAAGCCTTCCAAAAAGTAGAAGGAGGAAATATTTACCTTTCTCAAAGTGCCAGCAAAGTCCTTTTGGAAGCGCCTAATATTGCTAAAAGAATGGGCGATAGTATGTGACTTTTGGAGCATATTTGGTTGGCGTTATTAGAGGTGAGTTCTTCCGTTTCGCAGATGTTGAAAGACATGGGCGTGACCAAATCCCTTTTGGAAGGAGGAATCAAAAGAACTTAGAAAAGGTTCAAAAGGCTGACTCGGCAAGTTCGAAGAAACTTACCAATCGCTTAATAAATACGCTAAAAACTTCAATGAACTGGCAGCAGAAGGGAAATTAGACCCAGTAATCGGGCGAGATGAAGAAATCCGAAGAGTGCTGCAGATTCTTTCGCGAAGAACTAAGAATAATCCTATTCTCATCGGTGAACCAGGCGTGGGTAAAACTGCCATCGCCGAGAGGAATAGCTCATAGAATCATCAGTGGAATGTTCCAGAAAACTTGATGGACAAAACGCTATATTCACTTGATATGGGAGCATTGATTGCAGGTGCGAAATACAAAGGAGAGTTCGAAGAAAGACTAAAATCCGTAGTAAATGAAGTGGTGAAATCCGATGGACAGATTATCCTTTTTCATCGATGAAATCCACACACCCTTGTAGGTGCAGGTGGTGGCGAGGGAGCGATGGATGCTGCGAATATCCTGAAACCAGCTTTGGCGAGAGGAGAGCTTCGTTCTATCGGTGCGACAACGCTTAATGAGTATCAAAAATACTTTGAGAAAGACAGAGGCTCTGGAACGCCGTTTCCAAAAAGTAATGGTGGAAGAGCCAGACACAGAATCAACGATTTCTATTCTTCGTGGAATCAAAGACAAATATGAATTCCACCACAAGATTAGAATAAAAGATGAAGCCATCATCGCAGCGGTAGAAATGTCTCAGCGATATATTTCGGATAGATTTTTACCAGATAAAGCTATTGACCTAATCGATGAGGCTTCTGCAAAATTAAGAATGGAAATCAATTCCAAACCAGAGGAATTGGATGTTTTAGACAGAAAACTTATGCAGATGGAGATAGAGCTGGCGGCAATTTCCAGAGAGGCAACCAGACTAAAAATAGACCATCTGAAAGAAGATATTGCAAAAATCACTGAGGCGAAACCAAATCAACGCAAAATGGCTCCAGTGAAAAGCAGAAATCCGAGGATTTGACTCAGATTAAAAAGATATTGAAAGCCTGAAATTAGAAGCAGAAAGAGCTCAGCGTATGGGCGATTATGCAAAAGTTTCGGAGATACAATATGGAAAACTCACGAAAAGGAGGATGAGCTTCAAAAACTGGAATTGGCGATGCAGAATCAGCAGAATGAGCTTGTAAAAGAGGAGGTTACCGCAGAAAAAATATCTCTGAAGTGGTGGCGAAAATGGACAGGAATTCCAGTGACTAAACTACTTCAGTCCGAAAGAGAAAAACTGCTTCATTTGGAAGATGAACTCCATCAAAAGAGTAGTAGGGCAAGAGGAAGCGATACAATCCGTAGCCGATGCTATCCGAAGAAATAGGGCGGGGCTGAATGATGAGAAAAAACCTATTGGGTCTTTCCTTTTCCTTGGAACTACGGGAGTTGGTAAAACCGAATTAGCGAAAGCCTTGGCGGAGTTCTTATTTGATGATGAAAATAATATGACCCGTATCGATATGTTCTGAATATCAGGAGAAACACTCCGTTTCTAGATTGGTAGGAGCGCCTCCGGGGTATGTGGGCTATGATGAGGGCGGACAGCTGACCAGAGGCTGTGAAGAAAGACCATATTCTGTGGTGCTTCTAGATGAGGTGGAAAAAGCACATCCAGATGTGTTTAATACCTTGCTTCAAGTGTTGGATGATGGGCGATTGACAGACAACAAAGGTCGTGTGGTGAATTTTAAAAATACCATTATCATCATGACTTCTAACCTTGGTTCTCCACATCATTCAGGAGAATTTTGAGAAAATTAATGAAAAGTAATTTAACTGAAATCGTAGAAAAACTAAAAGAAGAAGTGTTTGACCTGTTGAAAACACAAACTCTACGACGAGGTTTCCTCAACAGAATAGATGAAAAACGAGTGCTGTTCCAACCATTGAATTACAATGAAATAGGAAAAATCGTTCAGTTCAGCTAAGAGGAATCAACAAAAATGCTGGAAAGCAGAAATATCATCTTGACTGCAACGCAGGAAGCGATAGACTTCATTCTGAAAAAGGCTACGACCAGCGTTTTGGAGCTAGACCGCTGAAACGGGTAGTACAGCAGGAAGTTCTGATAAACTCACAGAGATTCTGCTCAAATGTAAAAGAGGCGAGAGAGTGACAGTTGATTGCTTTTGATAACAAGCTGGTTTTTAGACCTGCAGAGTAATTGTTATAATGTTATAAAAGACCATTTTAGATCTGCTGAATAATCTAACCTTGTTATTGATCTTTTTCATAGAAATCTTATGGCGGGTCTAAATGGTTATTTTAAATGTGTAAACTCCAAAATAAAATCCTTCAATTTTGAAGGATCTTCTTTGTGATTTAAAATGAAAAACGATATGACTGAGAACAAGAATTTACCAAAAGTTGGAGTTATCCGAGCGGTAGTTTGCCACCGCAGTAGTAAAAATGTGATGGAAAACTGCGAGTGCATTAGGTTGCTTCAGTAATGACGGCACAAGGGAGGGCGCGCTGGTTTTCACAGGGGCAATCCACTATCTTACCGCAGTGAAATTTCAACCCAGACCGATTGGTTTTGACAATGGATATCAATGAGCTGGTGACAGCCTGCGATGTGATTATTCGCAACGCCATCTATCTGTTTGGCGGATACCATAGAGAAAATGACTGTGATTATTCAGGGAAGATATTTGCTTCGGTGATTAAAGGAATTGTTCCAAAGCATAATGATATTGGCGAATTATCTCCGTGATACATTCAAAATAGGATACAGAAGCCAGCAGTTCTAACGCCGTGCCACTCGAAGAGGTTGCTCATCGGGCGAGTGTCTTTCCTCGCTGTGGCTGCTGCCAGCAGGAAACACTCAGATGTGAGCGACTTGTCTGTCATCGATATGTCAGGGTGTAACCAGTAATGATATTCTGGGTAGTGAGTACAGCGCAGTTCTCAAAAACATCTATGCGATAGGCGTCAGGAATAGCGGGCGGGCTGGGCGAATATGGGATAATTTCAAGCGGTGTATATTTCTAATGCCGTTTCGGGAGTTGGAGAGAATTTTAGATGCGGTATGTCAGGAAGCCGAGAGATGTCAGTGAGGTTCGTACATCGGGATTTGCTCGTTGCGGCTACTCATGTTTAGTAGGAAACAGAGTGTTTGGGAACTACGTCGGGAAGGGCTATGCGGTGAAATCTGCTGTCAATCCATGACGCATGGTGGCGGGGCTGCTACGCTACCAACTGGAATCTGTCAGATTATTAAAACAATATATAGATGCTCTATCGTGCAGCTGTTGTAGAATCCTTACGAAGACTGCGAAGAAGAATTTACAAAACTGGTTCAAAAGCTAAACTAAAATGAAGAAAGAATACATAGGAATACAACACTAAACAAGGTATAGCTGACCTGCTGTCCGAAATTAGAACTAGACGATGAGGCTGGAGTAGAAGGAATGCTACGAGAGAAATGATAGCTTCTGTCAAACTTCCTAATAATAATTTTAATTATAATGAAAATAGCGGCTGGTGGAGAATACTCATCTCATATCTAAAGAGTAAGATTATCTGGCGAGACCTCAGACCTGTGGGTGATTTTGATTTTAAAATTGTGGCGTATAGATGCTGGATTAAGATAGCTTTTGACTGACCATATATTTAGATAAAACAATTTTAGGGATAACATGAATCAATCGAAAAAGGTTATCTATACTACTATTGGTGCTACATGTGGGGTATAAATGGGGCTTTTGCGGAGTTTTTGTTTTTGCAGAAAGGGTAACTACGACTGGCTGACTCCATACAGGCTTTTGCTGGCAGGTGTTGGTTTATCTTTACGCAAAGGATAAAGAATAAAATCTTTGATATTTTAGAAATACTAAAAGATTTGATAAAGTGTTCGTTTTCAGGGTTTTGGTATGCTGAGGACACAATATACCTATTTCACTACGATACAGCATTCTAATGCACAGGCATTGCTGAGTGCTTCAGTATTTTTGGGCCTACCTTATTTTTGCTTTATGTTTGTTTTTAAAGAGAAAACCAAGCCTTATGAGGTGAGTCGTTTTGTTTTTTATCTCTTTTAGGGTGTTTATTCTGGCTACACGTGGAGATATGAAGCACTAGAGGTTTCTTCTGTGGCGCTGTTTTGGGGGAATGCTCTCGGCAGATTACTTTAGTTACAGTGCAGCCAGCAGAGATTTTAAAGAAATATGGAACGGCGGTGGTCATCGCATGGGGAATGTTCATCGGCGAATTACACTTTCCTAACACCAGAAACCATGGCGAGACAACGTGAAAGGTGGATATCCTAGTAATAGTGTATAGTACGATTGTCCTTTTGGGAGTATCTTTGCGTTTCTGTTTATCTGTCAGGTGTGGAATTATAGGGCCTACGAGAGAGCAAGTATATGATAACACGTATAGAAACCTGTCGTGGCTACGATATGTTCTGTAGTCTAGGAAATCCTTTTCCTTCTTGGATGCGATAGGTTTGCGTTTTATCGTGTCCACGGTGTTTTATTGTAACGCATACATTTCGGATCAGAAAATAAAATACCACTCAATAAGTGGTATTTTTGTTTCGGTTTATTTCACGCCTTTTTCTTTCATGGCTTTATTTCAGTGGTTTTTAGGATGGCAACTCCCAGCAGAGTAGCGATGAGCAGCAGGGCGAAATTTACCCAGAAGAAATTGGCTTTGTCTTCGTAGCTGTACCACATACTTGCTAGTATACCAGAGAGTTTTGTTCCCTATCGAGTGAGAAAGGAAAAATCCTCCCATCATCAGCGCTGTAATTCTCGGTGGAGAAAGTTTAGACACTGAGAAAGTCCCATAGGAGACAGGCAGAGCTTCGCCTATTGTGATGATTCCATAAGCAGCAAACAGCCAAAGTGGTGATACTTTGAGAGCGCCATTATCTCCTGCATATACAGCAGCCTACCATTACAAGGCAGCTGAGAGCCGAGATGAACAGTCCCAAAACTATCTTTGCTAGGAGGAAGGCTCTTTGTCTTTTCTACGAAGCATCATAAAGAAACCTACCACTACTGGTGTCAGAGCAATGACCCAGAGAGTTGATAGACTGGAACAGCTCGGTATTGTAGAGATATGCTTTCTTGTCTGGATTGGCTTCCAGCTCGGCTCTTTTGTTCTTGCTTATATTTTTGAAATAAATATCTTTCCTTGTTCTTTTTAGGTTTTCCATCTTCTGTCTTTTACAGTTTGGAACTGGTGGTCATGGACTGCAACTTCCTTTGTGCTGTAGTCCTTTGTATCTACCAAATAGATGCTTTCCAAATGGTTTTTCTAAAACAGCAGGAACACTTCTGTCCGTGTGTAATGTTACCCAACGGGTAAGGGCAGTTCCGTTTTGTTTAAATACAGCCCAGAACATCATACTCACCGCAAAAATAGCTAACAATGCTCGATGGATCTTGTCCTCTGCATTTGCACTGACATAGATAGAGATGTAGAATACCACCACAGGAATACATGCAAATATAAAGGCATCCGTAGAATCTGACCCAAAGATGTTCCCAGGGATTATCCATCCGATAACTCCCGCGATGACAGCAGGAAGGAACACCTTTACCAAGATAGACCCAATAGTAGCATCACCCTCTTGGACAGGTTTCATCACATTGGCATGAACCACATGTTTTTCTACCAAGAGAGAAAATAATCAGTCCTATGAAACATTCCCACGCCAGCCGTCACGAAAAGCCTCGCCCCAGCCGTATTTATTTCTCATATAAGCCGCAATGATATTACACACAAACCCTCCGATGTTTATCCCCATGTAGAAGATGTTGTACCCTGCGTCTTTATTGGCTTTATACTTATCATCAGAATAGAGATTTCCTAAAAGCGTGGAGATACTTGGTTTGAAAAAACCGTTACCGATGATTATCAGACCCATGGATACATAGAACATGGACACATCTTTGAAAAGTCCTAAACCAATGTAGCCCCAGCCCATAAGCGTCCCGCCGATTGTGATCGCCTTGATGTATCCCAGCAGTCTGTCTGCAAGAAAATCCACCGAAGAAACGGCGTAAGGTAGGTAAGAGCAATGAGATGTCCCAAAGATATCATCAGCATGTTTTGCTCCTCAAAGGCAAGACCGCCCTTGTCGGCATCAATCATATACAACACGAAGATTCCTAAAATCAAATAATAGCCGAACCTTTCCCACATTTCTGTAAAGAAGAGATAAGGCAAACCTTTTGGATGTTTGTTTTTCATAAATTTTTCAACTAAAAAGCAAATATAGAGATAAATTAGCAACTTCTTTTTCTATATAATGTATAATTTTTATCTTTTGCATAAATAGAAAATTATGAAAAATATATTCTTGTCCTTAGGTCTTGCATCCGTATTGTTTTCTTGTTCAAAACAAAAATAATACAGTGATAGTAGATAATCCTACAGACAAAGCGATTTCCTTTGAGGTAGATGGTAAGCCGTATAAAATGGAGCCCAACTCTACACAAGAAATTGAGCTGAAAGAAACAATCAGAAACCAGACCCTGAAACACCATGAAGGGAGCACTGCAGACAGAGAGTCGCATCCTTAACCCTACTAACTCTGAATATGTCCTTTATACAGAGGCCTATACAGAAATTCCTTTTGAGCAGAATAGAAATGTACCAAGATGATGTTCAAGAATGTGAAAAGTAGATGGAAAAACATTACGCACCGATAGAAATCACAGGCGGCTACTATATCCCTCATAGAGATGGTGCTGCCATGGAATTTGGTCTAGATGAAGATTTCACGGAAACTATAGATATCCAGAATTATAAAGAAGGTTCTACATATAATCTGATGGTTTGCTAAAAATCTACCGTGAAAGATTTTGTGAAAAAGCATGCCGGTGAGGTCGTAGAAGATGATGTTACAGAATCAAGCATAATAAGAAACAGACAGAAATGATTTATTTTTCGTGTAGAATATAAAAAGTTATTACAGCATAGAGGTTTCAGATTTACTCTGTCCTCTTAGTGGAGCAGTGGAGCCTATGCGTTTGGTTTTATATCAAAAAGAAGCAGAAACCACCATGAGCAGACAATATGTAAAAAGCCATCGGGGAGTGTTTTTAGAATATCGGATAATAAAGATGTTCCTGTTTCTAAATGGACTCTGAAATGGAGGCTTTTTCGAACAGCAGAAAAACAGCGCATCCCTGTTCCTAAAAAGGAATAAAACTCAACTGGTTTGGGAAGGTTTTCATCGCTTTTGCAGTATTCCTTGTATTGGCGTTCTTTGGCTGGTTAGGGCTACGCTCTTTTTATAGAAAACCCAATGAAAGAAAATGCAAACAGCAGAATTACTAAACTTCCTAAAAAGGCGAACAGTATAGAGTGGGCGTTCCTGTGACCAATTATGACTCAAACGGCAAAGCCACCTCCAAAGGTTCGGATATGAAATGGGTAGAGGTGCAGGAGGTAAATCCCTGCTGACAGCACCTGTGTCATCAGACTGAAAGAGGAGCTTTCCTATGGAGCAGTCATGGAGCCATACTCTAGAAAAATCGCAGAAGGACGAGAAAAACATTTTTGTTACTAAATTTAAGATTCTCTCGGACAACAAAATAGAATTTGCGGTCAAAGAAGGAGAAGGTTTTAGCGCAGTACTTATGGCAGTCTGGATGATGTAAAAACGATAAACATTTAAAAATCATATTTTTATGAGTAGTGAGAATAAAAAGCGAAATGGATAAAAAATTCATCGAGAGAAGTATGTACGAGGGTAAATCAAGCAAAAATCCAATGCTTCCTCTTTTTAGGAATTTGGCGCTTGCAGTAGGTATTTTTGGCTTTTGGGATTTATTACTATCTAGAGCTTACACAATGGGAAAAAGAAGGTGGAACTATCAAGATGAATAGATTTATCAAACTTTTGTACGAAAATGGGTGGGTCTATCACAGTTTTGCTGCTTTTTGTGGGATCAGCACTTTATCTTGTTTATGAAGGATACAGCAGTTATAAGAACAAAAAGGAGAATAAATAAAAAGCCAGAAAATTTTTCTGGCTTTTTCGTTTGATTATAGATTATTTAAAATAAAGTTTGTCATTTTTTGGTATAGATGTGAGTCTTGTGTTTCCACCATATATTCCATGGTTTTTGTCTGGATAGGTCATAAACTCAAATTCTTTTTGTTTTTCTGAATAAGAGCCTCTGCCATTTCTACTGCATTTTGATAGTGGACATTGTCATCCGCTGTTCCGTGGATTAGCAGGTATTTTCCTTTCATCAAATCAGCGAAATTGATAGGCGAGTTTTCATCATACTCCTTGTGGGTTTTTCTTGTGGCGTTTGTAGATATCTTTCAGTATAGATCGTATCGTAATAACGCCAAGTGGTTACTGGTGCCACAGCGATTCCTACCTTGAAAAACATCTGCTCCTTTGGTCATCGCCAGACTTACCATATATCCACCAAAAACTCCATCCAAATATCCCAATTCGCCCAGCATCTACATAGCTCTGTGAACCGATCCACTGTGCAGCAGCGATTTGGTCTTCTATCTCGTATTTTTCCTAAATTTTTGTAAGTTGCTTTCTTATACTTCGTTCCACGATAGCCCGTTCCTCGCCCATCTACACAAAGCACAATGTATCCTTTTTGAGCCAAAAAGGTTAAACCAAATAGCGTTTCTGCCATCCCAAAGCGTTGTTTACCTGCTGGGGAGCCAGGCCCAGAGTATTGGAACATTAGCACAGGATATTTTTATTAGGCGAGAAGTCTTTGGGTTTTATCATCCAAGCGTTCATCTGGTCGCCGTTTTTGTTTGGAAATTTGGAAAAAATTCTTTTGTTGCATGAAACCATCTGACTGCAGTTTTTCAGCGCCGAATTATTATTCTGTAATTCTCGCAGAGTTTTTGCCGTTAAAATCCCTCAAAGTGTAAGTATTCGGCTGTTCTGCGGAAGAATGCGTGTTGATGAAAATATTGGAAAGACTTGCTGAAATCAGCATTATTGAGTTCCATTTAATTCAGAAACTATCTGCTTTTTCCCTGTCTTGATGTTTATTTTGCTCACCACTCTGTTGGTGCTGCCTTTTTCAGTAGTCTGCACCAAGATTTCAGAGTTTTTAGGGCTAAAACCATAGTAGTCAGTGATTTCCCAGTTGCCTTTGGTGATTTGTTTTTCAGTTTTTCACGTCAGGCGTGTACCAGTAAAAATGTCTGAAACCATCTCTTTCCGAAGCCCAAAGGAAAGAATTATCCTCCAAAAATTCCAAAAGAAAAGATTGTCTGTTTCTATCCAAGCGGCATCCGTTTCGGTTAGGATTTTTCTTGGTAGAATAGTTTTTAGTGTTTATCTTGATGATTTCCAGTTTGTTTCTGATGTCTGTTGAAGTCGCTATCGCTATTTCATTAGGGCTGCGCAGTCTGGAAAACCTGTGGGATATAGTAAGTTTCAAAGTTAGCAAGATTGATTTGCGTGGATTTATTTAGTTTTAAATCATAGGCGTATACCGAAACTTTTGAGTTTTTCTTCTCCAGCTTTCGGATATTTGAAACGAAAAATCCTGCGGATACAGATTTCCATTGAAAAACCTGCATGTTCATTTCTTTTGACTTGGCTTTCATCAAATTTCACGAAAAACCAGACTTTCGCTGTTTTTGCCCATTGGTACATGTCTGCATGCCCGAATTCCTCTCCTCCTTACCCAGTCTGCCAGTCCGTTGATGATTTTATTTTTCTCACCATCGAAAGTGATTTGGGTGATTTTTCTCAGAGCTGAGGTCTTGGTAATAAAGATTATTCCTAGAGATAAAAAGCCACAAATCTTCCGTCAGGAGAGATTTAGGCTCCTGAACCCAGTTTCCGTTGTTTAGGGCAGTTATTTTTCCGTTTTTACTGAGATTTACCACATGGTATTTTCCTAAGAAAGAATGGCGGTAGATGGGCTGTTGTTCGTTCAGAACCAGCACTTTGCTCTCATCGTGAGAAAATGTATGTCCTGTATCTTTAGCCTCTAAGATGGTTTCTATCCTGTTTTGTAGAATATTTTACGATTCCATCTTTTTCCAAAACAGTAGTAGTGTTCTCCATCGTTCATGGAGTTTATCCCATAGATAAACTCGGTTCTGTAATACCCCTGAGTGTATTTTATTTAAAGTGATTTCCTGCGCAGAGTTCAGCGTAAAGACACTCAAAAACGACACAAGAGATTAGTTTTTGATATAAAATCTTCATTTTTAGATAAATTTTTAGAAAGTTGTCCAAAGATAATGATTCTTTAGAAGAAATTTAATAAAATTTAACAGAAGTTTAACTTTTTAGAAACTTAACTTTGACATGAATCCAACAAATAGAAAAATCGTAAAAATATGAAGATTATGAAAAAGTTAATTTTAAGTTTAGCATTAGTAGGAGCATTTGGTTTTGCATCAGCGCAAGAAGCTCCAAAGGAACATCACTGCCGCCACTCAGAACATATGGAAAGAGAAAAAGGCGACGAGGAAAAAGATTAGAAGAACTCAATCTTTCTGAAAAACAAACAAAAACAGCTGGAAGAACTCCACAAAGAGCATAGAGCAGAAAAAGGAAAAACTTCATGAGAAGCATCAGCGAAAAACTCAAAAATCCTGACGCCTGAGCAGTACGAAAAATGGCAGTCCAGCCACTCAAAGAAAAAGGATGATACGAGAATGCCGCCTCCGCCACCTATGGAACAGCCAGAAATAAAAGGAAATTAAAAACGAAAAAGCAGAAATCATAGATTTCTGCTTTTTATCTTTTAAAAATATTTTTACTAATCGGCCTTTGTGGCAGTGAGTTTTTCCGTGCTCTATTCCTTTTACAGAAATAGAGCTGTTGTGCAAGTTCTACCAAAGTAGAAGACTTTTCCTTTCAGCGATAATCTCCATGCACAAATCATGCTCCAAATGGAAGTGCAGAGAAGACAAAAATATTGTCATGATATCTATGCTGGATGTTGGTCAGTTTATTTACCAATTCCCTTCTATGATGGTCAAACACTCAGGGTAATAGAACCAGCCACTATGGCGTCATTATCCCATTTTTCTGTAACTAAACTCTTGTTAATAAGATATCTGATAGCTTGAGAACGATTTTTAAACAAATTCTCTTCTGCATATTTATCTAATGCCTCCAAAAAGGTCTTCTTCCAAAGAAACTCCAAAACGAACGATGCCCATATCTAAATAGTATTTAAAAAACTATAACAAATATAGTGATTTTTATATAATAGAAATGTTATTTTTATCAAAAAATATTATTAATTCATTATTTTTGCCACAAATCTTTTTGATAATGACCAAAAACAAAAGAGCCGATTTTGTGAGAAAAGAGCTGGACAAACTCTATCCCACAGTTCCCATTTTCCTGCACCATACGGATGCCTATACGCTGTTGGTAGCGGTGGCTCTTTCAGCGCAGACTACAGATAAAAAGTGAACGAAATCACTCCGAACTTTTCCGAGTTGCAGGAACGCCACAAGCCATGGCAAGGCTGGAAGTAGCAGAAATAAAGGATTTGATAAAAGAAATCGGCCTCTCAAACACCAAAGCCAAAAATCTGAAAAGGCATGGCAGAAATGCTACTCAGGGATTATGAAGGCGTGGTACCGCAGACTTTTGAGGAATTAGAAAAACTCCCAGGTGTAGGACACAAAACCGCCTCTGTAGTGATGAGCCAGTGGTTTTGGTTTTCCCAGCGTTTCCTGTGGATACACATATTCATCGGCTGATGAAACTTTGGAAGCTGACAGAAGGCAAAAAATGTAGTCCAAAACCGAAGCCGATGCCAAAAACTTTTCCCTCAGAAAGATTGGAATAAACTACATTTGCAGATTATTTCCTACGGAAGAGTATTCTCCAGCGAGGAACTGGAGTTTAGAAAAAAAGATTTTATCACAAGACAAATGTTTGAAAAATAAATGACACCGAAAGTTTCCATCATTACTCCGTGCTACAACTCTTCTGAGTTTATAGAAGAGACTATAAAGTCTGTTCTTGTTCAGACTTTTCAGGATTGGGAGTGGCTGATTACTGATGATAAATCAAGTGATAATACGGCTGAAATCATCAAAAAAATATAACGACCCAAGAATAAAACTGCAAGTCCTCGAACAAAATGGCGGCGCAGGAAACGCACGAAACAAAAAGTCTTGAAAGAGCATCGGAAGATATATCACCTTTTGGATAGTGATGATTATTGGGGAGCCTTTGTTTTTGGAAACGATGATTGGTTTTATGGAAGAAAAATAAGGCCGAGTTAGCCTATTCCAGCTATGCCCGATGTGATGAACATTTGGTTCCTATTCTCAAAGATTTTTCAGGCAGATGTAGAGGTTACTTTTGATAATTTATTGAAAACTTGCCGCCTTTCTCTCCTGTCGTCTATGTATGACAGTCAGGAGTGGGGAAATTCTTTTTTTCCCAACAGAAAGTAAAGAGAAGACCATGTAATGTGGCTGAATTTGTTGAAGAAAAATTCCCATAGGGAAGCCTCTCCACGAGACTTTGGCCAAAATATAGAATGCGCGAAGGCAGTATTTCCCGAAAGAAAAAGACATCATAAAAGACCAATATTTGGTGTATAGGAGTTTATGGGATTTTTCGGTGGTGAAGTCCTTGTATTACACCTGTCTATGGGCAGTGAATGGTTTCATGAAATATTCTAAATGGTTCAAAGGATGAAAACCTTTCCATTTCAAACAATTCAGTATTTTGCAGGACAAAAATGTGTTTCCGAGTGGGAACAGATGGTGTTTTGCTTGGCGCTTTTGGCGTCCTGTGAGGCGGCTCTCAAGGTGCTGAAGTGGGCACGGGCACAGGGCTAATCTCTTTGATGACTGCACAGCGAAAATCCCAAAGCCGAGATTTTAGCGCTTGATATCAATGAAAAAAAGCAGTTGAGCTGGCAGGACAGAATTTTTAGTAATTCGCCGTTTAGGGATAGGCTGAGACCGAACTTTTTGACTTTTAAAAATTATATTTCTGAAGAAAAATTTGATTTAATTCTCTCTAATCCGCCTTATTTTGAGCTAATGGATTTCTCCCAAAAAGATGTTTTTGGCGCGGCAGCAGGTGGAACTTAATTTTTGAGCAATTGATACAGAATTCTTCAGCGCTGCTTGCTCAAAAATGGATTGTTTTCGGTGATTATCCCAAAAATCATCAGAGGCTTTTTTATAGAAAAATGTGCAGATTTTGCGCTGAAACTTAGGCGAAGAGTGATTTTGCGCGGAACACCACAAGCCGAAGCAAAAACGCTGTGTGCTGGAGTTTTCTTTTTGTGAGGAAAAAGGTTCAGGAAGAAGAACTTGTTTTGGAAGTTTCACCACGATGCTACTCGAATGAATATCTGCAGCTTACGAGAGATTTTTCATGTTTTTGAGAAGAAGTAGGAAGTATTTATGATGATAAAAACCCAAATTGTTTTTACACTAGTATTAAATGTGATATTTTTAAATTATCTCGAAAAATAAAAACAAAAGAATTGACTATTTCTTTGTTTCTCATTTTTATTTAACAGAAATGATTTTTGTTGGTTTCTTCATGAAATCCAAAAATTTGCTCTCCGCCCATGATTTTTCTCTGCTGAGGGTGACAAAAATATTGGGCAGTTCTTCCCTAAGATTCCAAAAGAATTTTCTTGTATTCTGCAACGCTTTTTCTGCGGCAGCTTGGGTTTTCATCTTGTCCGATTTAGTGAAGATGATGGAAAAAGAAATTTGGTTTTCTCCGCACCATTCTATAAATTCCAAATCTATTTTCTGCAGCAGGTGGCGGATATCCACCAAAACAAATAGATGAACGAGGTTTTCTCGTTGAGAATATAGTTGGTAATCAGCTTTTCAAAAATCTTTTCTCTGTGATTTGGAAACTCTTGCGTAGCCGTAGCCAGGCAGGTCGGTAAGATACCATTCTTCATTAACCAAAAATGATTGATAAGCTGTGTTTTCCCTGGTGTCTCGCGAGGTTTTGCTAAGTCTTTTTGGTTCATCAGGCATTGATCAGAGGATTTTTCCTACATTACTTCGCCCGATGAAAGCGTATTCAGGAAGATTGGGCTCTGGGCAGTCCTGCCATTTTGGCTGCTTTTTACAGAAGGAAACAGATTTTATTTTTCATTTCTAAATTTTTGTATTTGAAAAATGGAAGCTAGTAACTAACTTCATTTGTTAAACTTTATCTTTTAACCAGTTGTAGAGAATTTCGTTAAACTCTGCTGGTTTTTCCATCATCGCGGCGTGTCCACATTGGTCTATCCAGAACAGCTCCGAATTAGGTATCGAGTCTGATTCATTTTCTATGGCTATCTGGCGGAGTTACATTGTCTTGTTTTTCCCAGATGATGCAGGTAGGGACATTTGATGTTGAGGCAGTTCATTCTGCATATTGTGTTTGATGGCGCTCTTGCCAGCATCACTGTTTTATGCCTTTCATTCGGTCATTTACAATGCGAAAACTTCATCCACAAGTTCATCTGTGAGCTTCATCAGGTTGTAGAAAACCTCTTGGGTTTTTCTTTTTGATGTATTCTTTGTCGCTTTTTCTTGGGAAACTATCTCCGAAAGAGCGCTCGTAAAGTCCTGAACTACCTGTAAGGACAAGGGAATGAACATATTCTGGACGAGCCAGAGTAAGGATAAGTCCTATGTGTCCTCCCATAGAGTTTCCTACCACAGTGACAGGTTTTCCTATCTCTTGCTTGATGAATTTCCCTACGAATTTAGAAATAGCTGTGAGATTGGTATTTAGCACTGGTAAATCATAGATAGGCAGCTGAGGGATTACACTTTGAAGCCTTTGTCGGCGAAGTATTCAGCCATATCTTCGAAATTGCTGAGTCCTCCCATAAGCCCATGCAGAAGCACCATAGGATGGCCTTCTCCTTTTTTTCTATGAAGTGATATTTTTATCTGTATTAAAAAGCATACCAATGATTCCAAAAAGTAATCGCAAAGATATTAAATAAAAATGTAAAAATAGTTTTTACCATAAAAATGAATATTTATTAGCGAAATCATTTTTATCGCAAGATATAACTTATCCACATGGAAGATAAAATTAGATTTGGTTTAAAAATATCTATAATTTTTGTAAACTTATATAGTTATATTAAAAGTAAGTTGAAATGTATCATAAACCTGTTTTACTTACAGAAAGTGTGGATGCCTGTGGTAGCTAATCCTGATGGTGTGCGTATGTAGATGTTACCTTTGGAGGAGGAGGGCATTCTCGTGAGATTTTGTCAAGACTCTCGAGAAGGGCGGGATTGTTTAGTTTTGACCAAGATTCGGATGCGTAAATAATGCCATAGAAGATCCTAGATTTACTTTAATTAATCAAAATTTTAGATTTTTAGAAACTCATTGCTGATGTATGGTGTGGTTCAGGTGGATGGTGTTTTGGGGGATTTGAGTTTCTTCTCATCAGTTTGATAAAAGCAGAGAGGGTTTTCCATCAGAGTGATGCTCCTCTGGATATGCGGATGAATAAGATGCAGGACATAGATGCCTATAAGGTGGTGAATGAGTATGATGAGGAAGCGCTTTGGCGGATATATTCTACTATTATGGAGAGTTGAGAGAGGCTAGAAAACTGGCAAGAGAGATATGTCAATAAAAGAAAGTCAGCGGATATAAAGACAACGGAAGATTTGAAGAAAGTTTTTCGTATGTTCCTGCACATAAGAGTAATAAGTTTTTGCGCAGGTTTTCCAAGCGATAAGAATAGAGGTGAATCAAGAGTTGGACGCCTTGAAAGAAATGCTGATGCAGTCCTCTAATGTATTGATGGGCGGCTGGTGATTATATCATACCACTCGTTAGAAGATAGATTGGTTAAGAAATTTTTGAAAAAAATGGAATGTTTGAGGGGGACCAGAGCGAGATGTGTATGGGAAACTATCAAAAGTTTTTGAGCTTCCATAGAAAGGCAGTAGTTCCTACGGATGAAGAAAATAGAAGAAAACTCACGGGCAAGAAGCGCGAAAAATGCGTATCGGGATAAAAACTTTAAGTAAAGAAATGGCAAAAAGAAAAACATCATCCTCATCATCGTCCTCGAAGAAATTCACCGTGCTAGACCTTCTGAAAGGAAACTTTCTGAACAAGGAGGAGGTGAAGAAGCATTATAAATATATAATGTTTTTGCTCTGCTTTGATGATGATTATGATTTTTACCAATGATTTAGTGCAAATAAGAAAAATAGAAGAAGTGAATACTCTGAAAAAGTCAGTGGAAGAGTACAAGTCTCAGAATGCCTATACCCAGAGTAAATTGATAAAGATAAAACTGGAATCAGAACTGAGCAAGGAGGTTCTGAGGGATTCTTCTGCAGGCACTAGAATCTCATCCTTTGAAGATATTAGTAAAAATGGATAGTTTGGACTATGACAGAATCAAATGATAAAAACGATCGAAAAGCGCTCCTGTGGGGCTACCTTTTTTATAATGGTAGCGGCGATTCTGTTCATAATTTTTGGGTTTAGAGTGTCTATTTGCAGAATAATTCGAATGTGGAGGAACTGCAGAGAACCATTCAGGCGAATTACAGAGTAGATACTATCAAAGCAGCGAGAGGAAAATCTATACGCTGCCGATGGCTCTATTCTAGCAACTTCTGATTATAAAATATAATGTCTATGTCGATTTTAAAAATTATAAAAGATTCTGTTTTTGATAAAAAGTAGGGATTCTGTCAGATTCTCACATAAGATGTTTGGCAAGACCAGACAAGAGTATAGAAGTTCTTTGAAACAACAAAAAAGAAGACAAAAGCCAGTACTATACACTGGCGTCAAATCTTGATTTTGATCAGGTTAATCAGCTTGAAGAGGTTTCCTATATTCGGAAAATATGATGCAAAACTAAAACCTATCAAAAAGAAAGATGTCTGATAATAGAACCAAAATACAAAAAATTCTAGCGACCAATCAAATCGGAGCAGGGACTATCGGAATTGATGATGAGCGAGGAAAGTCAGGCTTTGAAGGGCATTTTAGCCAGTATCTTTCTGGGAAAAGATGGTAGAAGATGGTGCAGAGGGTAAGTGCTAAACAGTGGAAGCCTATTGATTTCTGAAATAAGAGAGCCAGATCGATGGGCAGGATGTTTATACTACATTAGACCTGAGGATACAGGACATTGCACATTCTGCTTTGGAGAAACAGCTTTATACATATAATGCTCATCACGGAAGTGTAGTAGTTATGGAAACAGCGACAGGGAAAATCCGAGCGATGGTCAATCTCAGCAAAGAATAAAAGAAGGCAAATATGTAGATGCCTATAATTATGCCCTAAGGGATGCTACAGAGCCAGGGTCTACATTTTAAGGTGGTCTCTCTTTTGGCAGCGATGGATGATGGTTTTATCGATAGAAACACGACGGTAAATACAGGCGGCGGCGTTTGGGAATATGGCGGACAACGGATAACTGACAGCCACATGGGCGGGACTTATGATATTAGTGATATATTGGCATTGTCAAGTAATGTGGGTTCAGCTAAATTGATAGTAAAATCATATTCGTCTAATCCACAGATATTTATCAATCATCTTAGAAGATGGAAAATGTTTTGATAAGCTGGATATAGAACTCCCAGGCGCGACTAAACCTATGATTGTAACGCCAGAGAGCAAAAGATGGAATAAGGCGACACTAGCGTCAATGTCGTATGGCTATGCTTCGGCATTCAGCCTGTTGCAGCTTGCTACTTTTTATAATGGAATAGCCAATGATGGTAAAATGGTAAAACCGCTTTTTCATCGATAAAATCATGAAAGATGGTAGGTAATACGCACTGCGACTCCGCAGGTTATGGTAGAAAAGAATGGCATCTCCTAAGGCTATCCAGATGATGACAGAGGCTCTTACCAAAGCAGTAGAAAAAGGAACAGCCAAGAGTATCTTTACACCGAATCTGAAGATGGCAGGAAAAACAGGACTACTCGTTTTGAATATTGGAAAGGAGGCAGAAAAGTATCAAGCTTCATTTGCAGGGGTTTTATCCAGCGGATGATCCCTAAATATCTTGTATCGTGATGATTAACCAGCCGCAGGGGAATTACTATGGAGGGTAGTGGCGGCGCCTGTATTTAAGGAGAGTTGCAGGAAAACATTCCTGAAAACTCCACTGAATATAGGAGAGGAAATGCTAGAATGATCAAAAAGTAAATCTACTAATCGTACCAAATCCTAAAATAAGCGTAGCAGGCGGAAAAATGCCAAACCTAAAGGAATGGCAGGGAAAAATGTAATTCCACAGCTGGAAAAATTTGGGGTATCGTGTTAGTTATAAAGGCGTTGGGAGGATATTGGAGCAGTTCCCAGAAGCAGGAACAGTGATGAAGAAAAGACCAAAAATTTATCTAAGAATGCGAATTAAAATGAAATATGAAATACAGGCGAATAAGAAAAGATTTTGTCTAATGCTGGGGCTTTCGTGCTTTTTGTCGTGTTGGGCATTTCTCCCATTTTTAGGAACGGGACTTTACAGAAAGCAGGAAAATATGTGCCAGTGTTTTATGATGCTGTAGCAGCGATTGTCTGGGTTCGGTGTATGGATTTGTTTGAAGACGAAATACTAAAGCACCAAAACCAGGCGGTAAAAGTAATGAAGAAAAAGGAATTTGTGATAATGTATCCTTTGGGATGATAGAATGGAGGATGTGAGCAGGTTTTAGAAAAGTAGGGTTCAAAAAGCAAGATTATATTTTTATATTATTAGAAAACCCAGAAAAATAGCATAGAAAAGTTTGATACTAAACAAAAAATGGTTGAGTTTAAACCAGCAAACAATATGGAACATCAGTGATGATACACACACTGAAATTTAAAAATAGACCAAGAAGAATTTGATTGAAATATAGTCCGAAAAGAATGGAAGCAGAATATAAAAGAAATAAAGAGAATGATTTTAAGTCAAATATTGAGTAGAGTATCTATTTTGGAAAACCTCGGAAGTTTGGAAAAAGGAGGTTTCTGAGATAGTTTTGACAGCAGAAAAGTTGTGAAAAATGCTCTTTATGCAGCACTGAAAGGCAGCGTTTCGGACAGGGCATCTGTATATGATTCTGCGATAGAAAACAGGGCGAGTGTGATTGTTTGTGAAGATTTTCCAGAGAAAATAAATGAAGCAGTTACCACATCAAAGTAAAATGCCTCCAAAACTTTGGGAAAAAATAGCGAGTAATTTCTATGGAAATCCATCGGAAAAAGCTTAACTCATCGGGATTACAGGAACGAATGGTAAAAACCTCTACGGCGACTCTGTTGTTTGATGTTTTTCCAGAATTTAGGGTTTTCTTCGGTGCTGATTTCTACGGTGGAATATAGAATCAGTGAAGAGATTATCCCATCTACCCACACCACGCCAGATGTCGTAAGGCTCAATCAGATGCTGGCAAAAAGCAGTGGAAAAAGGCTGTAAAGAATATGCTTTCATGGAGGTTAGTTCGCATGGAATTCATCAGGACAGAATAGAAGGGCTGAACTTTAAAAATCGCTGGTTTTACGAACATCACGCATGACCATTTTGGATTATCACAAAACCTTTTTGGAGTATCTGAATGTGAAGAAAAGATTTTTTTGATGAACTGCCAGAAAACTGCCGTTGCCATCACCAATATCGATGATAAAAACGGAAATGTGATGCTCAAAGTACCAAGGCAAAAAGAAAACCTACGCCTTGAAAACCATGGCGGATTATCAGGCGAAAAATCTCGAAGTTGATTTTGATGGGATGCTGCTGAATTTCAATGGGAAGGAGTTTTGGACAACTTTGACAGGGAAATTTAATGTTTATAATTTGCTGCTGGTTTTTCGCCATCGCTTCGGAATTAGGATTTGAAGGAAATGAAATTTTACAGGCGATTTCTAAACTGCGAAGAGTGAACGGAAGGTTTGAAACGATGAAATCCGACAGCGGTATTTTTCTTCATTGTGGATTATGCACACGCCTGATGCTTTGGAAAAATGTCTTGGACAGTATCAATGAAATTGGACAAAAACGAAAGACTGATTACCGTTTTCGGCTGTGGAGGAGATAGAGATAAAGAAAAACGCCCTAAAATGGGAAATGTAGCCCATGAAATCCACTCTGGCGATTATAACTTCTGATAATCCGAGAACTGAAGAGCCTTTTGGAGATAATTAAAGAAATAGAAGCAGGCATGAACCGCAGAATTTCAGCAAATATACTTCTATTCCAGACCGAAAAGAAGCGATAAAAATGGCGATAAAATTTGCTGAACAAGGACATTGTCCCTTGTTGCAGGAAAAAGGACACGAAACATACCAAGAAATCAATGGTGTGAGACATCATTTTGATGATAAAGAAGTGATAAAAAGAATTATTAACCCTAATGGAAAGTAACCTATAACAACTGACCAATAAAAATGTTATACTACTTATACGAATATTTAACGAATCAGGAGTACATATTCCAGGATTGAATTTATTACGATATATTTCATTTCGTGCAGGGGATGTCTGTGCTTTTTGTCTTTGTGGATAGCCCTTGTTTATGGGAAGAAAATCATTAACTTCCTCCGAAGAAGACAGATGGGAGAGCCTCGTGAGAGACCTCGGATTGGAAGGACAGAAACAAAAAGAAGGAACACCGACGATGGGCGGTCTGATTATCATTATTTCTACGCTTGATTCCAGTTCTATTATTCACAAAACTACATAATGTTTATATCGTTCTCCTTGTGGTTTCGGTGCTTTGGATGGGGAGCGATTGGTTTTCATTGATGATTATCTCAAGAAAATCAAGAAGAATAAAGACGGCTTGAGTGGTAAATTCAAGGTGATTGGTCAGGTGGGCTTAGGTCTTATCGTGGGGGTAACGATGTATTTCCATGAAGGAGTGGTTATCAAACGAGAGGTACAAGATTTGCCACATGCGCAGCACAGCGTGGTAGGAAAATTCTCTACCGAAGAGAAAAGCCATGATTTCCACGGTTCCATTTGTTAAAAATAATGAATTTGATTACAGTAAAGTTCTTTTTCTGGATGGATGAGCAGGATGCTCAGAAATGGTCTTGGATAGTTTTCATTCCTGTGGTAATTTTCATTGTAACAGCAGTTTCTAACGGAGCAAATATTACCGATGGGATAGATGGTCTCGCGGCGGGGACAAGTGCAGTGATACTGCTTACTTTGGCGTTTTTCGCGTATGTTTCGGGGAATATCATTTTTGCGGATTATCTCAATATAATGTTCATTCCAGACACGGGCGAAACGACCATTTTCACCATTGCACTCGTAGGAGCAGTTATCGGATTTTTTTCTGGTATAATACCTATCCAGCGCAAGTATTTATGGGAGATACAGGAAGTCTGATGCTGGGCGGAGTAATCGCAGTTTTGGCGATTATCCTCAGAAAAAGAATTATTGATTCCTGTGCTTTGTGGAATCTTTTTGGTGGAAAAATCTTTCGGTGGTTTTTGCAGGTGCTGGTTTTTCAAATACAGAAAGAAAAACACGGGCTGGAATATGCGCAGAATAACCGACTGTTTAAAATGTCGCCTCTTCACCACCATTATCAAAAAAGTGGTTATCACGAGAGTAAAATCGTGAATAGAATGATTATCATAGGTGTGATTTTGGCGGTAGTATGTTTAATAACCTTGAAAAATAAGATAAAATTTTAATTAAAAATGGGATTCTTTTTCAAAATTGTTCGGAGGTACAAAATGAGGATGAAATAGATTTCAATGTTTATTTGGAGTTTGCTAAATTGATCAGCCTTGATGATGAAAAAAGTTTTTATCAGAGGTTAAAGAACTGATTACTCGCACGGATGCATTTTATTTCAAAGAATAAAGAATTCTATGAGAATAGAGGGATAGACCTAGGTAAATGGAAAAGACCAAGACTCATTTGGATGGGTTTTGTGGATATTTTTGATTAATAATGGTTTTATGGAGGAGTTTGACTGGAAATGTGAGTTGGAGTGTTTTGAGTCTTTTGTTGGCAGAATTAAAATCCTTTAAGGCTTATGCTTTAAATCTTCCTCCATTGACTGAGGACAAAAATGATGTTTATGAATGGATAAAAACCATCAATACTATTTGGCAAGAGCAGGATTTTTGTCTAATGCAGATGTATATAGACAGTGACAGCTATGTGATTTTTCCCTATTGAAGCCGGCAAGACGGAATTTCTGGAAACGGAGAGCAAAAAGATAAATGAAATGTTCATGATTTGTTAATATAGAAAAATGAAAAATAATAATATTAGGTGGCGGCGAAAGTGGTGTAGGAGCAGCTGTTTTAGCGAAGAAAAAAAGGCTGGAAGTTTTTCCTTTCAGACCGTGGCGCTATTAAGGAACATTATAAACAGCAGTTGCAGGCAGAAGGGATAGATTTTTGAGGAAGGAGAGCATAGCGAGGAAAAGGATTTTAGCCCTCAGACTGGGTTATAAAATCACCTGGGATACCAAAGAAAGCACCTCTAATTCAGAAGATTAAAGAAAAAAGGAATTCGCCTGTCATCAGAGATAGAATTTGCGGCAGAATTTACTGATGCCAAAAATCGTAGCAGTGACAGGAAGCAACGGCAAAACGACTCACCACATCGTTGATTTATCATATTCTGAAAAACAGCGGATTAAATGTCGGATTGGGCGGAAACATCGGTAAAAAGTTTTTGCGATGCAGGTGGCGACAGAAAATTTCGAATATTATGTATTGGAAATCAGTAGTTTCCAGCTGGATGATATTCAGCATTTTTAGACCATATATTAGTTTGCTTTTTAAACTTGTCGCCAGACCATTTGGACCAATATAATTATAATTACGAAGAATATGCATTAGCAAAATTCCGAATTGCTGAAAAATCAGGAGAATGATAACTATTTCATTTACAATAAAGATGATGAAATGAGTGTGAAACTCCTTCAAGAGCTGAACCTAAGAGTGATTCCGTTTTCTATGAAGGAAAAACTTGATGAGGGAGGGTTATTCAGTAGATGAAAATTTGGTTATTAAACTTCGTGAAGAATTTTCTATGAAAATAGAAGATTTGGCTCTCGTAGGAAAAGCATAATGTAGCGAACAGTCTCGCTGCGAGTATTGCGAGGTAAATTGCTGAATATCAGTAATGAAAGTATTAGAAATTCGTTGATGACTTTTCCAAGCAGTGGAGCATAGATTGGAAGAAGTGGCGGAGAGAGACGGCGTGAAATACATCAATGACAGTAAAGCCACTAATGTAAATGCCACATACTACGCATTGGAAAGTATGAAGCGACCAGTGATTTGGATAGTGGGAGGCGTGGATAAAGGGAAATGACTATTCGAAATAGCAGATTTGGTGAAGAAAAAGTAAAGGCTGTTATCTGTATGGGACTGGATAACTCTAAGATTATCAGTTTTTCCAAGGGATGAAAGAAAACATTTATGATACATCGAGCATGGAAGAGGCTGTCCGTACCGCTAAAGAAATTAGCTCAAAATGGAGATGCTGTGCTGCTTTCTCCGTGCTGTGCGAGTTTTGACTTGTTTTGATAACTACGAGGATAGGGAAGAAAATTTAAAACGAAAGTTTTTAAGTAAAAGAAACTTATAAATGATTCAAAAATAAGATACCAAAAATTTGCTTTAAGTGGAGATAAGGTATTGTGGTATATTATCATCGCAATATCTATTTTCTCTTTTTCCCTGTTTATTCTGCAAGTACAAATTTGCAATATGTTGCAAGAGAAGGAACAACAATTTTCCATTTAGGAAAAGCATGCGGGTTAATTCTGCTTGGACTTGCTATAATGACTGGTGTTGCCAGTTCTATAAGATATGAATGGATAGGGAAACTGAGTGGAATAGTTTTAGCTCTCATGGTGCCACTTTTATTATACGCAAGTTATTTTGGGAGTAGTATTGGCGGAGCAAGTGCAGGTCGGTGGGTCTCACTTGACCAGATGAGATTTCAGCCATCTACATTTGCTTATTTGGTGCTGATAGTATATCTCTGCCGTCATTTGGCGAAAAATATGCCTAAAAATAAGGAAGAAATTTCTTATTTGAATCATGCTATGATTATTGTGCCTATTTTGGTGATATTTGGTTTTGATTACGAAGGATAATGGTTCCACAGCGCTTATGATTTTGATGATGTCCATAGCGGTATTGTTTGTGGGACAGTATCCATTGAAATATATTATAAGAATAGGGGCGGTAGCTATCGTTGGCGTTACGATGTTTTTATTTGTGGCATTGAATACAATACTTTTCAAAAAACACCCGTGTTCATACTTGGATTAGCAGGGTGGAAACTTTTTTAATTCAGATAAACTTAATGAGTCTGAGAATGAAGCATTGAAAAGCTAAAAATTACCAAATCAATCGATCCAAAGCAGCGATAGTACATGGAGGGCTTTTTAGGTGTAGGGGCCAGGGAAAAAGTGCATTGAAAACATTCCTTCCTCAGTCGGCATCGGATTTTTATTTTTGCCATCATTGTTGAGGAATATGGTCTTTTTGGGGGCATCTATACTGATGGTTGCTTACTTTATCATGCTGATGCGATAGTCATCATCGCTACTAAAATACCGACATTTTATGGTACCTTATTGGTTCTATCAATAGGGATGATGATATTTCTGCAGCTGGCGGTGAACATTGCCGTTGCGGTGAATATTATCCCAGTTACAGGGCAGCCGCTGCTTTTGATAAGTTATGGGGAACCTCTATGCTGGTTACCTATATTCAGCTTGGAATAGTTTTAAAATATCAGTCTCATGGATACAGGTTTTAGGAGGAAGGTCTGGGAGAAAAACAAATCGCTAAAGAAATGAGTGATATTGCATAGATTAGTATCATTTTGAAAAATAAAAAGAAATGAAGCATCAAGATAAAACTAATGAACAACGAAAAATAAGAGTTTTTAATGATGGCGGTGGCACGGGAGGACATATTTCCTGCTGTGGCGATAGCTAACGAGATTAAAAAGCAGATTTCCAATGCCGAGTTTTTGTTCGTGGGAGCGAATGGAAAAATGGAAATGGAGAAAGTCCCTCAGGCTGGATATAGAATAGAGGCTGAATATCGCTGGGTTTGACAGAGGAAATTTGCTTAAAAACATCGGTCTTCCTATTCAAAATTATTTCTAGTTTGTGGAAAGCGAGAAAGATTATTAAAACTTAAACCAGATTTTGCTGTTGGGACAGGCGGTTTTGCTTCTGGTCCTGCTCTGTATGTGGCATCATCTCTCGGCGTTCCGATTTTTGTACAGGAACAAAACTCTATTTTAGGGAAACCAACAGCTTCTCGGAAGAAGAGCCAAAGCGGTTTTCATGGGCTATCCCTAATATCAGCAGCTTTCTTCCGCAGTGATTTCACAGGAAATCCTATCCGAGAAAAACATCGTTACAGATATTATAAATACCAACGAAGCGAAGGAAAAATGGGCTTAGACCCAGATAAACTACCATTCTTTCTGTGGGAGGTTCATTAGGTTCAAAAACCCTAAATAATGCTTGGAGAGAGCTTTTACCTAAATTAAAGGAAAAAAATCCAGTTGGTATGGCAGACGGGAAAGCTTGAATATCAAGGTATTACATCACAATGTGGAAAGTGATGAGCAAGGAATCAAATCAAGGAGTTTATCTCAGATATGGCGCTGGCGTACTCGGCGGCGGATGTAATCGTGTCAAGAGCTGGAGTTATCGCGATTTCCGAGCTGGCAGTGGTAGGAAGCCCTATTCTTTTGTGCCGTTTCCTTATGCAGCGGAAGACCATCAGACTCAAAAACGCACATAGCTTTGGTGGATGCAGCCAAAATGGTCAAAAGATTCTGAAATGAATGAAAAATTCTGGAATACGCTGATGGAAATCTGCGAAGACGAGAATGTGAGAAAAGAAATGTCCAGCAATCTAAAATTCTTTTGCAAAACCAAATGCAGCAAAGAAATAGTGGATGAAATTTTTAAGATATTAAAAACAAATAACCAATGTGTAGAATATGCGATGGTTTCTCACAAACCACGTATATGCATGTTTTAATTGTAGGAAAACCTTAAAAAGAGAAACTATGACATCAGAGAAGGGCAGGCAGAATGATATAATAAATGCCCTCAGTGTGGAAAGCCTATGGCGGATATGGGACTAGATTTTTGCCTCGCCATCTAAAAATGATAAAAAGCATGGGAGACATATCCAAAAACTCTATCAAGTAGGGATTACCTTTCATTCCTGTGGCTGCTCAGGACCAGGTTACATCCCGCAGGTCAGAGATGCACTACTTGCCTATTTTAAAGGAATTAGGGAAAGTTATGAAGAGCAGCTAAGTTTTTAGAAGTAGAACAGAACCAGCAAGTAATGCTGAAATACAGAGGATAATGACAAAAATTTTTTATTACATCTGTCGAATTCCTTCAAAACTAAAAATCAAAAATGGTTTTGTAAAAATGAAGATGCCATTGATTTTTGGATTGGTAAAATAAAAGAAGTGAAGAAAAATAGCGAAAATTTGAATAGAATATCAGTGATGAAACAATATAAAAACTTTTTATTTCATAGGGAATCGGAGGGATAGGAATGTCTGCTCTTGCAAAGGTATTTTTAAAAAGTCTGGGAAAGAATGTTTTAGGACATGATAAAACAGAAACCAAACTGACTAAAAACTGCAGGAGAGGGAATTGCTATCCAGTTCGAAGATGGAATTACTCAGGAAATCAGCGCTTTAGATAAGGCTGAAACGCTTGTGATTTTTACGCCGGCGATTAAGGAACTGCAGATTTTGGATTATTTTTAATCAGCAGGGATTTTCAGTTTTGAAACGAGCAAAAGTCTTGGGAATGGTCACCGAAAAATACCGAATGCATCGCAGTGGCGGGAACTCACGGGAAAACGACTACTTCCTGCCTTGTGGCTCATCTCGCAAGGAAGCTGAACTTCCGTTTTCAGCTTTTTAGGAGGAATTTCGAGAATTTTGGGTCTAATTTTATGTTTAATGGCAATCAATATTCCGTTTTGGAAGCCGATGAATACGACCGAAGTTTTCTCAATCTGTCACCAGACTGGGCGATAATCACTTCTACAGATGCCGACCATCTCGATATATATGGCGACAAAGAAACTATAGAGCAGGGCTTTGAGGATTTTGCAATTTGGTTCCCTGATGACCGTCAGCTTTTTGTGAGAAAAGGAACAAAATCACCAGAAATGCCCAGACTTATGCGGTGAATGAGAAGGCGGATTATTACTCTGATAACCTCCAGATGAAAGGCGAAAAATCAGTTTTTGATTTTCATACAAAAAGATGGAGAAACTCACCAGTTTGAATGGGAAATCTAGGGATACACAATGTAGAAAACGCCACAGGAGCATTGGCTCTGCTTCATCATCTTGGAGTGGATTTTTGAGGTTTTGAAGAAAGCAACAGCTGGTTTCAAAGGGATAAAACGCCGCTACACCAGACACAAACTCTGCCGATGGAAAATCTATGTGGATGACTATGCCCCACCGACGGGCTGAATGCGGTGATAAACTCCATCCGAGAATTTAACCCCTGATAAAAACTTTTAGTGGTTTTTCAGCCGCATCTTTTCAGCAGAACGAAAGGATTTCGCTGATGGTTTCGCTGAAAGTTTGTCCAAAGCAGATGAGCTGTTGCTGGATATTTACCCAGCGAGAGAATTACAGAAAATTTTTACCGAAATTACTTCCGAGTGGTTGTTAGAAAAAGTAAATTTGGCAAAATAAAGAAGTTTCTACCCTTGCGGCTGCATTTGATAAAAATCAAAAGTAGGATTTTGATGTTCTGCTCACGGTAGGAGCAGGAAATATAGATACCCTCATGACGGCATAGTGGAGTGGTTGGAGAATAGATAAGGATGAAAAATAAGTATAGGTTTTTGAAAATCATTTTCGTGGCGGGAGTATGGATATTTCTGCTCAGATTTTTCTTTACAAAGGTTTAATAATAGACCTGTGGAGGATATCGTGGTGAAAATGCTGCAAAAAGAACCTGTATCTTTTATCAATGATAAAATTGTCAGAGAAATTATAAGAAGGGAGAACCGACGAATAGGATAGGCGATCTGAATATTTTTGTCCTTGGAAAAGGGCGATAAGAGCAATGCCAATGGTGGATAGTGCTAATGTTTACTTGAAACCAAATGGGCAATTAAATTTGGATATTATCCAAAGAATTCCTATTTTTTTCGGCTTTCAAAAATGATAAATATTTTTATGTAGATGAGAAAGGAGTGGAATTCCCCATGTCCAGCAGCTACTCCACCCGTGTATGCTGGTTTCTGGAAAGGTAGATCCAGAGGAATATCCCATGCTGGTGGAGCTAGGAAAAATCATAAACAGAGATGATTTTAGTAAAAACTCTTTGTTGGGATTAGTAAAAAGGGAAATGATTATTACCTGATGACCAATGAAGGGAATTATGTTGTAGAACTGGGAAGATTGGAGAATTTAGGGTTTAAGATAAAAGGATTTAAGACTTTTGTAGAAAAATATTTGATTTATCAAGACCAAATGAAATATTCAAAAATTTCAGTAAAAGTATGATAATCAGATAGTGACAACCTCTACGAAAGGGAAATGAAGATAAAACTTCCCAAGAAAGAGTCTATAAAACCCTGAAGAAAAAGAAAGAGGAAGTAAAAGAAGTAAAAAAGACTCTGAGCGACGAGAGCAAAAAAAGAAGAACCAAAACCAAAAATCTGAGAAATCAGAGGCAAATAAAAAGAAATAGTATAAAAACGAATATCAGATGGAAGCAAGTGAATATTCAGTAGGACTAGATATAGGGACAACGAAGATAGTTGCCATAGTAGGGGCGTAGAAGTGCTCATGGGAAGATAGAAGTGATGGGAGTAGGAAAGAGCAAAAAGCCTCGGTGTACGAAAAAGGCATTGTGCATAACATTGCGCATACGATTAGTTCCATTAAAGCAGTTATCAATGAGGCTGAAAAATCAGCAAAAGTTCCTATCAAAAAGTGACTGTTGGTATTGCTGGGAAACATATTCGTTCTTTACAGCATACAGATTATATAGCAAGACAAGATCCAGAGTCATACATCACGGAAGTAGATATATCAAAACTCAAAAGATCAGGTTAAGAAAATAGCTGTGCTTCCAGGTGAGGAGATTATTCATGTACTTCACAAGAGTATAAAGTAGACTCTGAAGAAGAAATTATAGAACCAATAGGTATGCATGGAGCTCGTCTAGAAGCGAAGTTTCATGTGGTAGTGGGACAGATGGCGTCTATCAAGAATGTGGTTCGAGTGTCAAAGAGGCAGGTTTAGAGCTGGAAGCTTTGACTTTGGAGCCATTGGCATCGGCAGAGGCTGTTCTTACTCAAGAGGAGAAAAGAAGCGGAGTGGCTATTGTAGACATAGGAGGAGGAACTACAGATGTAGCAGTTTTTTAAAGATAATATTATCCGTCATACTTGCGTTATCCCTTATGGAGGAGGAATTATCACGGAGGATATCAAGGAAGGATGTTCTATTATAGAGAAACACGCAGAGCAGTTAAAGATAAATTTTGGTTCAGCAGTTCCTGATTTAGAAAAGGAAAATGCATATGTTACCATACCAGGGCTTCACGGAAGAGAGGAAAAGGAAATTTCACTAAAAACCCTTGCAAGTATTATCAGTGCGAGAGTGGAGGAAATTTTAGAGATGGTAAATAATGAACTGAAATCCTATGGAGCTTATGAAATGAAGTCCTATGGCGTTAATGAGCAGAAGAGAAAACTCATTGCAGGGATGGTGCTTACAGGAGGAGGTTCTAACCTGAGAAACCTTCGTCAGTTGGCAAATTATGTGACAGGGTTTGATTGTAGAATAGGGCTATGCGAATGAGTATATAGTTAATGACAAAAATCAGCTTTTGAGAGGGCCAGAGTATTCTACGGCTATTGGACTACTTATGGAGAGCCTTAAAATTAATGAAAAAGCAAGAAAGTATAGAGATACAGAAGAGGAAGCGCCTAAACCAGTAGTAGAGGATACACCCAGAACCTGTGGAGGCAAAACCTGAAAATGTATCAACAGCAGCACCTCAAGAAGAAAAGAAAGAAACATGGAGTGTGCGTTTCTATGAAAAAGATTCAAGAATTTTCTTGAAGCAGGAGAAAGTTAAAATATAAAAACAAATAGGGATAAGGATATTAAAAGACAACATAAACATATGGGAGATTTTTAATCAAGATATGGGAATAAGAATCAATGCTCCTAAAAACAAATCATCTATCATCAAAGTAATCGGTGTAGGTGGTGGAGGGAACAACGCACTGCAACACATGTACGAAAGAGGGATTCATGGAGTAGATTTTCATCGTACTAAATACAGATGCACAGGCATTGGATGAACATTCTGTATCTAATAAAAGTTCAGCTTTGGGGACAAGAACAACAGAAGGGCTAGGTGCAGGAGCAGATCCAGAAGTAGGCGAAAAAGGCTGCTATCGAAAGTATGGATGAGATCAGAGAGGCTCTTGGTTCTAATACTAAAATGGTATTCATCACCGCGGGTATGGGTGGTGGTACAGGTACAGGTGCTGCGCCAATAGTTGCTCAGGTGGCTAAGGAACTTGATATTCTTACTGTGGCTATCGTGACTTTGCCTTTTTGATTTTTGAAGGGAAAAAGAAGACTGGAACAGGCTTATTCTGGATTAGAAAAACTAAGAGAAAATGTAGACTCTTTGATTATTATCAATAATGATAGACTAGCGGAACAATATCCTGATTTAGACTACGAAGAAGCGTTTTCTCAAGCAAACGAAGTGCTGACCAACGCTGCGAAAAGGTATGGCTGAGGTTATTACCGCTCCATTTAAAGTTAATATAGACTTCCGTGATGCTAAAACTGTCCTTGAAAAATTCAGGAAATCAGCATTGATGTCCATAGGAATAGCATCAGGAGAAAAATAGAGCAGAAGAGGCTGTTAAGAGAGCGCTAGACCCCCATTGTTAAATGATAATAAGATTACAGGTGCGAAGAAAGTTATGCTCCCTTATCCTAAGTGGAGATGACCATAAAGCGAAAATGAATGAAATCAAATTCATTAGTAGCTATATTCAAGATGAAGCAGGTGGAGGTAACAAGGCTGATGTCATTTTTCGGTGGGAACAGAGGATGGATTAGGAGAGTCTATCAAAGTCTTGGTAGTAGCGACAGGATTTGCGCCTGAACACGAGAAAAAATGCAGTGGTTTCATCAGAGCGTATTATTCATGATCTGAATGGAGGTATCAAAAACACAGATACTGCTACGCCGCCAGCTGTAGAGTCTAAACCTACCAAAGAAACTCCTGTGAATGATGTTCGCAGAACAAGAAATAGACAAGAAATAAGAGAAGAACAAAAACGACAGTTTTTCGTTTAGATAGTAATTCTAACTCAAATTCAAACACTAATTCTAATTTTTCCTACCAATAGTTTTTTTCAGTAGAAAAAGTAGAAGAAAAAAATCTACAACTGTATTGGAGGATAGAAGAGAAGATGATTTCTCTGCGAGCTTTAGATTTAGAGAAGAAGTGTCTTCTTTTCCCTCAAGAGGAAGAAGTGCCAGCGAAAGAGTATGATTTGTTTAGTTATACTGATTTGGAACCAGTTTCTTTTGACTTTGATTTAGAGGAAGATAAACCAAAAGAAGAAGATTTTTCTTTTCAAGTGAAAGAAGCGCCTATCAATTTCCAAAATGGAAGTGAGAGAGGAAGTTTCTTTTGAAGAAGATGGATTCCAAACGCCTGTAGCGAGAAATCAAAAACAAGCAGGAAACCTCGAAAAATGATTTTTCCCAATGTAGAGCAAAGAGGAATTTACTATCATAGAGAAAAAGAAGCACAGAAGAGGACAGCAGAATACAAGAGAGAAGAAAATAAACTAAAAGAGTTTAACTCTAGATCTCACGGAAGCGAAGAGAAAAAGATAGATATCTATGAAGTGATTCCAGCTTTCAGAAGAAGAAATGTAGATGTTGATTTTGAAGATCCATTAGAAAGGGAACAAAAAAATATCTAGTTTTATTTCCGAAAACAACAAAGGAAAAATGGAAGTAAGACAAAACAGATTCTTGAATAAAGATGTAGATTAAAAATAAAAACTCCACATTTAGTGGAGTTTTTTATCGCTATAAAAACGAATTTATCGTAATATTTACTCATATAGGTCAGACCTATATTGATACTTACTCCTATAGAAAAGCCTTTTAGATCAGAATCAAAAGGGATAGAATATCCGCCATAGACATTCATGAATTTCAAAAAAGAGAAAAACCTACGATAGGACTGAAATGTTTAGTAGAAACCATCATACCAGCATATCCGCCGCCGTCGTAGTATCCTACTTTTTAGTTCTGGGATAAAATGGTCTTTTGCTGTCTACTCCTCTGAAATAGCGCCCAAAAGCTCCTATTGTAATGGATTTTTCCTGACTTCCCGCATTATAATCTATACCTACAGCGAGAGAATTTCTGCCAATGTAGTTGTAATCCAGACCGATAGCCGTTTTGGCAAGGATATCTTCCTTAAAAGAAAAACTTGTTTTGTGCAAACAATCCCACAGAGAAAGATACGAGTAAAATACTAAAAAATATTCCTCAATTGATTTTTCTATTTTCCATAATTTTCTGCTTTTTTTCTTGGTCAAATTCTCCTTCCCATTTTGCGATGAAAAACAGAAGCTACACAGTTTCCCAATAACATTCAGAGAGTTCTTCCCATATCCATCAGTTCATCAATTCCTAAAAATAGCCGAGATGATAATCAGCGGAAGCCCAAATTGCTCAGCTGTAGCGATAAGGACAATCAGAGAGGCTCTCGGTATAGCGGCCACCCTTTACTCGTTATCATGAGTGTAAGGCACATCAGCAGCTGCTGTCCGAAAGTCAATTCCATCCCAGCGGCCTGGGCCACAAATATAGATGCTAATGATAGATAAAGCGCAGTCCCGTCAAGATTAAAAACTATATCCCGTAGGTACCACAAAGGAAACAATTCTACGAGGTACGCCAAAAGCTTCCATATTGCTCATTACTTTAGGGTAAAGCGGCATCAGAACTTGTCGTAGCAAAGGCGATAGAAACAGGCTCTTTGATGGCAGAAACGAAGTTTCTTGATTGGGATTTTTAGATACATAGCCAAAGGCAATAGTACCAGCAGAAACAAACGCAATTATAGCTGCGTAAAGAGTCAGTAGAAGCAGGAACAAATATTTTAGAATGTCTATTCCATATGTCCTACCGTATATGCCATTGCAGCGCCTACTCCGACAGGAGCAAAGTACATCACTATTTTTGAGTGTATTTAAACATTACTCTGGATAAACTTTCCACAAAATCTATCATCGGTTTTTTCTTCTTCTCGTCCAGCATAGCCAGCCCGATACCGAAAAATACAGAGAAAACTACAATTTGCAGTACCTGATTTTCATAAATAGATTTTATAATGTTTTCAGGGAAAAATATCACGGAAGAAAGCTGTCACTTTGTATATCCATTGGTCAGCTTCAGGGATTTGTTTTCAAAGCCTTTATGTCGCCTTCCTTCACTCCAGAGCTTGCAGGCAGGTCGTGCTGAGGGAACTGGCTCAGGTCTATCCCTACACCAGCATTTGAGATATTGATGGCAGCTAAACCTATCAGGATAGCAAGAGTGGTCGCTACATTGAAATAAAGCAAAGACTTCACGCCATTCTTCCTACTTGTTTCAGGTCAGAGTGCCCAGCAATTCCATAAACCAAAGTCGCAAACAAAATAGGGCCTACAATGGTTTTTACCAATTTGATAAATCCACTGCTCCAGAGGCTGTCAGAGCCATCGCTACACCAGGAAACTCCACACCCTATCACCACACCCAAAATCATGCTGGTAAGTATCCAAGTCGTAAGGTCTTTTTCAAAAATAGCATAAAAATAAAAAGCGCCACCGATGACAAAATGCGTCCCAGAGAGCACCTCCTTAGAAAGCGGCGTAAAAAGTTGATTCCATGAGACAACAGCTCCAAAGAGTCATTATCAATAATGGAAATAATCTCAAATATAAATGAATTCATTACTACTTTTTGTTTGTTGCAAATATAATGAATAAACTAAAAAGAGGAAACATGAAGAGTCTTTTAAGCAAAAACTTATTAAATTATTCGGAAGATTTATCGGAATCGCTTAGAAGTTTAAAGCTCATTCTGTGGTAAGGCGTAGTGCCGTGTTTCTTAATGGCTTCTCTATGGGCTTTGGTGGGATAGCCTACATTCTTGTCCCAGGCGTACTCAGGAATTCTTCGTGGAGTTTCAGCATGAGCAGGTCTCGGTAGTTTTTAGCTAAAACAGAAGCCGCCGCGATGGAAAGAACCTTGCTGTCGCCTTTACAATGCACTCATGTGGGATAAAATTATACGGATGAAACCTATTCCCATCCACTAAAATCAGTTCAGGGCGGGTTTTTAGCTGGTCTAATGCCAAGTGCATCGCGTGGATGCTGGCATTCAGGATGTTATGCTGGTCAATGAAAGATGGCGGAACTTCTGCAATTGCAAAAATCCACAGCATTTTCTCTTATATATTGGTCTAATTCTAAACGAACTTTTGTGGTGAGTTTCTTGGAGTCATTGATGAGGTCGTGGTCAAATTTTTATCAATAATCACAGCTGCAGCGACTACAGGGCCTGCCAGACAGCCTCTTCCTACCTCATCACATCCTGCCTCGATGCAAATTCCAGACCAAAAAAAGCTTTAAATTCATAAATATTCAATAAAAATCAAGTTTTAAATAAAATTTAGCACAAATTTAATATACATATCTATTGTTTTTATCAAAAATGTTATAAAATTGTCAAAGAAAAACCAAAAAACTACTTTTTAATTATGAAGAAATTAACATCAAATGTCTTGGCAGTTGTTCTTTTCTTCTTCCTTTGTGGTCGGAAACGCACAGGAAAAAACAGAAAGACTCTGTGAAAGTCAAGGAAATCGGCGAAGTGGTAATCACCGCTTTGGGAATCAAGAGAGAGAATAAATCTCTTGGGTATTCAACTACGAAAGTAGGCGGAGAGGACTTGTCAAAAGTTGGGAATCAAAACTTAGTCAACTCACTTTCGGGTAAGGCGCCAGGACTTCAGGTAATCTCTTCTGGGGGAGCGCCAGGTTCTGGGGAGTAGATTGGTAATAAGGGAGGGTGCGAAAATCTCTTACCAATTCTAACGAGCCTCTGTATGTAATTGACGGAGTGCCTATCACTAATGCGAATGATGGGAACTCAAACTCTACCTCAGGAATTTCTTCTCCGAACAGAGCAGCGGATATCAACCCTGATGATATCGAGAGTATCAACATCCTAAAAGGGGCTGCTGGAGCTGTTCTTTATGGAAATAGGGGTTCTAATGGGGTTATCCTCATCACAACGAAAATCAGGAAAAAGCAAGAGCAGGGAAGCCACAGATTGTCCTTTCTACACAGGTTGCGGTGGATAATGCTTTGGTTCTTCCAGATTATCAGACAGTCTATGCACAGGGAAGTAGAGGTGTGTATGGAGAAGGGACTTCTTTTTCTTGGGGACCAAAAATAGAAGGGCAGACTGTGTATAGTGATGCAGCGGGCAAAAATGTGACGCTCTCTGTCTATGACCCGAGAAAGCAGTTTCTACAAACTGAGTAACGAGAAATAATAATGTGTCTTTTGTCACATTCATTTAATAAATCTAATATTTTCTTGTCAGCAGGGCATTCCTTGCAGACATCCATAGTTCCAAACCAAGAGTATGAGAAAAACTAATTTTAGGTTTAATGGAAATACGCAGGTTACGGAGAAATTCAATGTAGGGGTAAATGTCTCTTATAATAAAACACAAGGAAATGTGCCATTTGCGGGGCAGGATGGGAACAACCCTATTTTCGCCTTGTTCCACACACCTGTGAGCTGGGATTTGAAGGGTTATGGCTATGTTAATCCTACTACAGGAGAACAAATCAATTTCCGTGGAGGAAGTTTTTGACAACCCATATTGGTCAGTTTATAAGAACTCTGCTAAAACATCTAGTGACCGTTTCATTACAAGTTTGAATTTAGGATATGATTTAACAAAATGGTTAAAACTGACTTATAGATTAGGGAATGATTATTTTGTAGATAATAGGGTGATATTCAGGGATATATATTCTGGTTCAAAAGTGAAAGGATATTTATCTTATGATGATGTGAAGAGAAATGAGCTTACCTCAACATTGATGGCAAATATCAATACCAATATTACGGATAATTTGGCATTGACAGTTGTGGTAGGACAGGACTATAACAAGAGAACTTACAGAAATAGTATCATTACAGGGAATGACTAGCTGCACCAGGTTTGGTAAATACTAATAACATCGCTTCTTTTGACCCAGGCTACAACTATGAAACCAAAAGAACATTGTTTGGGTTATTTGGGGATGTTACTTTGAGCTACAAAAATTATTTGTTCCTGAACTTAGTAGGAAGATATGAGATGGCATCTACTTTACCAGAAAATAATAGAGCTTATTTCTACCCTGGGGTAAGTGGTCTTTGTCTTCTCGGATGCATTTGATATTAACAAGAATATATTAAGCTATGGTAAGCTGCGTGCTGGGGTTTCCAGAACGGCAAGAGATGCAGACCCTTATTTAGTTTTCCAAGCATATAGAAAAGCAGAATACGGTGATGGATTTGTGCCAGGACTTACATTCCCTTTTTAATAATGAGTTGGGAACTTTTGTAGGATACAAAGTGGCAAACACATGGAATGATCCAGACTTAAAAACCCGAATTTACAACGGAATATGAGGTAGGAACAGAACTTCGTTTCTTGAGAAACTAGAATCGGTTTAGAGCTTATACCTATTTTGAAAATAAGAATACAGATGGAATCATCAAGCTTAGAGTTTCTCCTACATCAGGAGCTGCTATATCCATTGAGAATACAGGAAAAACCTCTTCTAAAGGGATAGAAGCAGGACTGAAAGTTATCCTATCAAAACGAAGGATTTCAACTGGGAAGTTAATTTTTAATTTTAGTAGAATCCGCTCATTGGTGGAAGAAACTCATCCCTAAAACAGAAAGGATATATATGGGAGGTTTCTCAGGAAAGCCCTGCTATCTATGCTGTAAAAGGCGAAAGATATGGTTCTATCGTTGGTAGTGCCTATATGAGAGATGCGAATGGAAATATTCTGGTGGGAAGTAATGGTAGACCGATGCTCCAGAGTGGTCAAGTCCTAGGGACATGTAGAGCCAGACTGGACAGGAAGTGTAGGAACATCCCTGAAGTATAAAGGCGTGTATCTTACAGCGCAGCTAGACATTGAGACAAGGAGGATATTTGTTTAATGGAACAGAAGAGCTGTTGGACTATTATGGCGTTTCTGCTAAGACATTAGAAAGAGAAAGCGGAACGATAGTTTTCCTGGGGTAACATCGGCAGGAACACCAAATACAACGGCTGTTGCAGTAAACCAGAATTATTACGGCTGCGCTCCCAACAGAGGCGTATGTATAAAAAAATAACTGGGTGAAACTTCGTGAAATCAGCTTGGGATATAGTTTCCGTCCAGCAGGATTTGATTTCATAAGAAGTATAGATATAGGTGTATTTGGTAGAAATCTATTCTTATGGACAAAGGTGCCTCACATAGACTCCAGAATCTAGCTCTTTCGGGACAGGAAATGCACAGGGGTTTCTCGTTTTGCATTCCCATCGACAAGAAGCTTTTGGTGTTAATTTAAAAGTTCAATTCTAAAAATTAAGAAAAATGAAAAATCAGAAATAATATATCTAAATATGCTGTTCTTTTAGCTTTGACAGCTGCTCCTTTGGTGGTTACCTCTTGTAGACAGGAGTTGGATATTAATGTTGATCCCTAATAATCCTTCGCAGGCTTCTTTGTCAGGGCTTCTTAGTGGCTCACAGGTTGGTTTTGCCTTTGCTCTTGGTGGTGAGGGGACTAGAATGCCAGCAAGTATCGTTCAGCATTATGCAGGACATAGAGCACAGCCGCTTAACTATGCTACGAGTATAGATATCACCTCTTCTAGTACAGATGTGGCTTGGGGGCTTTTTATAATGTGCTGATGGATATGAAAGAACTGGAAAATAAGGCTACAGCTTCTGGAAGTCAGGCATATGTAGGGGTTTCCAAGATTCTTCAGGCTCATGCATTCAGTGTTGTTACGGATATGTTTGGAGATATTCCTTTTTCTGATGCTTTGCAGGGAAGATCTAACATTACTCCAGCTTATGATCAACAGGAAAAATATCTATCCAGCGCTTATTGCTATGATAGACGAGGGACTGACTGCTCTTTCGGCTGGGACAGAGACTATCTCTGGAGATATAGTCTATGGAGGGATGTGGCAAAATGGATATGGAAATTCACTAAAACTACGATTACTAAACCATTTAAGCCGCAGACAGCCTAATGCCGCAGCGAATTTCTTGGCGACTAATCCAAGTCTTATGGACACAAGCGTGGATGACGCGAAGGTTATCTTTTTGGTTCTGTGGCTTCTAATGCCAATCCTATCTACCAGTTTGATGTGCTTTCTGGAAGAAAAAGACCAAGCAGTAGCAAGCACTATAGTAGATAAAATGAAAAGCACTATGTCAGACCCTAGGGTGAGTGTTTATTTTTGAACCTGTTACTCGTAATGTTTAGGATTAAAAGGACAATATTTTGGGTAACACACCAGGGGAATGATGCGGAGATTCTCAGAGAGAATAAATATTCCCGTGTAGGAAGTGCTTATGCATCTATAAAAAGCGCCTGTAGTTCTGATGAGTGCAGCGAAGTTAATTTCATCAAAGCAGAAGTGTATCATAGAGCATCTAATGCAGCAAGTGCACAGGCAGCCTATGAAGCAGCGATTACACAGGATTTTCGCAGCATTAGGGATTATCTTCTTCTGTGGCAGCATATTTAGCAAATGCTAATAGTGGCTTATAATGGGACTTTACAGAGAATCATGGAGCAAAAATGGATTACCATGTTCCAGGCATCTTATGAGTCTTGGGTAGATTGGAGAAGAACTGGCTATCCTGCCCTCACGCCAGCAGCGAACAATGCTACTTCAATGTCATCCCGAGAAACCTACCATATCCAGATGTGGGAAATCAACTCTAATACCGCCAACCTAGTGGCTGGACCAGGGATTCCGATTCCATACACAGGGCTGAGCAATAGAGTTTGGTGGGATAACTAATAACCTCTTCATTTTTAACTAATTTTTATAAAGGAAGTCTTTTTTCAAGGGGATTTCCTTTATATTTTTATCTTCTCAATTATTTTATTTATTATGGTTAGAGAGATTTTTGCTTGAAAAATACAGAAAGTTTTAGCAGAGAGTTTTGGTTTGGCGGATTTCGTTCCTGAAATTCAGCAGACAAAACCTGATTTTGAAGGAGATTTTACGGTCGTGACTTTTCCTTTGGTTAAAGTTTTGAAAAAAAGTCCAGATATCATCGCGACAGAACTTGGTGACAAGATACTTTTGGAGGTGGATTTTGTAGAAAATTATAACATTGTGAAAGGTTTTTCTTAACCTAAAATTAAAGGACAATGTTTTCCTGCAAAGCTTTAAAAATCTTTCAGAAAATTTAGAGAAAATCACGCCTAAGAATGAAACCATTATGGTGGAATATTCTTCGCCGAATACCAATAAACCACTACATTTGGGACACATTAGAAATAATCTTTTAGGGTTTTTCTATCGCTAATATTTTGAAAGAAAGAAGGCTACAATGTCATCAAAACTCAAATCATCAACGATAGAGGAATCCACATTTGTAAATCTATGCTGGCGTGGGGAAAAATTCGGGGAATGGAGCAACGCCGGAATCTACACAGACCAAAGGCGACAAGCTGGTAGGAAATTACTATGTGGAATTTGACAAACATTACAAAAGCAGAAATAACTCAGCTGAAAGAACAAGGCGTGGACGAAGAAACGGCTAAAAGACAAGCGCCATCTATTTTAGAGGCTCAAAAAAATGCTTTTTGGACTGGGAAAATGGCGATGAAAAAGTAAGAAACCTTTGGGAGAAAAATGAACGCTTGGGTTTATGCGGGATTTGCGAAACTTATAAACGCCTTGGAGTAGATTTTTGACCAAGTTCAATACGAAAGCCAAACTTACCTTTTGGGTAAAGATTTGATAAAAAGAAGGTCTGGACAAAGGCGTTTTTCTTCACCAAAGAAGATGGCTCTGTATGGTGCGACCTTACCGATGAAGGCTTGGATGAGAAACTTCTCCTTCGTGGGGATGGGACTTCTGTCTATATGACGCAGGATCTAGGGAACGGCAGTGGGGCGTTTCGCGGATAATGATATACAGAGTCTTATCTATACGGTGGGAAATGAGCAGGATTATCATTTTTCAGGTTTTGTTTAAAATTCTTAAAAAAACTCGGCTACAGCTGGGCGGAGCACCTTTACCATCTTTCCTACGGAATGGTGGAACTTCCTAACGGGAAGATGAAAATCTCGTGAAGGAACAGTGGTGGATGCCGATGACCTGATGCAGGAAATGTATCTTACAGCGAAAAGAAAAAGCGCAGGAACTTGGAAAAACTGGAAGGCATTGACCGAAGAGGAAAAAGAAAAAAATCTTATGAAAATCGTAGGTCTTGGGCGTTGAAATATTTTTATGCTGAAAGTAGATCCGAAGAAAAAATACTTTTCAATCCAGAGGAAAGTGTGGATTTCAATGGGAATACAGGGCCTTTCATTCAGTATGCTTACGCTAGAATTCAGTCTTTACTGAAAAAGAGCCGAAGGAACGGATTTTCAATTTTTCTGAAAACATCGCCCTTAGTGAGAACGAGAAAAGAACTCATCATTGCTTTGAGCGAATACAAGGAAACTGTAAGCAAAGCGGCGGCGGCACTCAGCCCTGCTCATTTGGCTATTATGTTTATGAAGTGGTGAAACTCTACAATGCTTTTACCAAAACAATCCGATTTTGAACAACGAAAATGAAGATGTGAAAGAAAAATTCCGACTATATCTGTCACAGCTCACA
>BNJS01001753.1_pt1 | contig 149664 bp, 257 predicted proteins | sample 8540461 | NCBI WGS metagenome assembly BNJS01 (sample SAMD00202454, study PRJDB9452) | human saliva metagenome | isolation source: human saliva | place: Japan | reverse complement strand
TTTCTATCCACAGAGCCTGTGGATAACTTTGTGGATTAACTTTTTAAAATTTTGCGGATCCTTGTTCTTACAAGGATTGTTCGATCTTGATTACAGATTAGCCTAAAATTAAATTTTCAATTTAAAAATCAATAAGTTAAGTTTTGTCTAGTAAAAAAATTAAAGTTTTTTATGAATTTGTGACATCTTCCTCTTGACATCACTAAGTCTGTGTAAAACTTAGATTTTTTTGCCTGATCAATTTTACACATTAAATATGCTAAAATAGACATTATTCAAAACTATGAAAAAAACCGACCGCACTTTATGTCTGAAAAAAATCAACACAAAACCGTTCATTCTGCATTCTGACTTTAGCCCTCTGGCGATCAGCCACAAGCTATCGAAAAATTGGCTGAAAATTTAACGGATGGATTGGCACATCAAACTTTGCTCGGTGTAACAGGGCTCAGGGAAAACCTTTACTATTGCCAATGTAATTGCCCAATTAAATCGCCCCGCCATGTTACTTGCGCCAAATAAAAACCCTTGCAGCCCAGCTTTATGCAGAAATGAAAGCCTTTTTTCCAGAAAATGCGGTGGAATATTTTGTGTCTTACTATGATTATTATCAGCCAGAAGCCTATGTGCCTAGCAGCGATACCTTCATTGAAAAAGATGCGTCTAGTAATGATCAAATCGAACAAATGCGTCTTTCTGCGACGAAATCTTTTTCTAGAACGTCGAGATACCATCGTGGTAGCGTCTGTTTCTGCAATTTATGGTTTGGGCGATCCTGATAGCTATTTACAAATGATGTTGCATTTACAACAAGGTGCTATTATCGATCAGCGTCAAATTTTAGCGAAGTTAGCGGAATTGCAATATACCCGCAATGATCAAGCATTTCAGCGTGGAACTTTCCGTGTTCGCGGAGAAATTATTGATATTTTCCCCGCGGAATCCGATGATCGTGCGGTGCGTATTGAGTTATTCGATGATGAAATTGAACGATTAAGTTTATTTGATCCGCTCACAGGCAGTAGTTTTGGTGCTGTCCCACGTTTTACAATCTATCCTAAAACTCACTATGTGACGCCAAGAGAACGTATTTTAGATGCGATAGAAAACATCAAAAAGAACTCGTATCACGCCGTGAATATTTCATTAAAGAACACAAACTTTTAGAAGAACAACGAATTAGCCAACGAACCCAATTTGATATTGAAATGATGAATGAACTGGGCTATTGCTCGGGTATTGAAAACTACTCTCGCTATTTATCGGGCAGAAATGAGGGCGAGCCACCACCAACATTATTCGATTACATGCCCTCTGATGCCATTTTAATTATTGATGAATCTCATGTGACTGTGCCTCAAATTGGTGGGATGTATCGTGGCGACCGTTCACGTAAAGAAACCTTAGTCGAATATGGTTTCCGTTTGCCGTCCGCCTTGGATAATCGTCCGTTACGCTTTGAGGAATTTGAACGCTTAGCTCCACAAACCATTTATGTTTCCGCAACACCAGGGCCTTATGAATTAGAGAAATCAGGTAGTGAAATCATCGATCAAGTGGTTCGCCCAACTGGTTTACTTGATCCGCTCATTGAAATTCGTCCAGTCTCAATTCAGGTGGATGATTTACTTTCTGAAGCTCGCCAAAGAGCGGATAAAAATGAGCGCGTTTTAGTGACAACACTCACCAAGAAAATGGCGGAAGATTTAACGGATTATTTAGATGAACATGGGATTCGTGTGCGTTATCTACATTCTGATATTGATACCGTGGAACGCGTCGAAATTATCCGTGATTTGCGTTTAGGCGAATTTGATGTATTGGTGGGAATTAACTTATTGCGTGAAGGTTTAGATATTCCAGAAGTGTCTCTTGTGGCGATTTTTAGATGCCGACAAAGAAGGATTTTTACGTTCCGAACGTTCTTTAATCCAAACCATCGGCCGTGCTGCACGAAACTTAAATGGTAAAGCGATTTTTGTATGCAGATAGCATCACCAAAATCGATGGAAAAAGCCATTACAGAAACCAATCGTCGTCGTGAAAAACAAACCAAATACAATGAAGAACATGGCATTGTGCCACAAGCATTAAATAAGAAAGTCGGTGAATTGTTAGATATTGGGCAAGGTGCAAACCAAAAAGCGAAAGCCAATAAACAACGTGGAAAAATGGCGGCAGAACCAACCGCACTTTATAATGCACCGAAAAATGCCAAAGAATATCAACAACAAATCAAAAAATTGGAACAACAAATGTATAAATTTGCGCAAGATTTGGAATTTCGAAAAAGCCGCAGCAATTCGCGATCAATTACATCAATTACGTGAACAATTTGTTTTTGATAACTGAAAAGAAACGCCAGCTTAAGCTGGCGTTCCGTTTATTGTTTTCACCCGAGGAATACAAGCGATTCTTATATAAATAACTGCCTAATAAAGCGTGAGCTAATGCCTCTTTTTTCATCGCATCAGGCACGTCTTTTGGCGTTAAAGTTTCTGTTGATTTATCATAATGATAACCTTGCGCCGCTTTATTTGGCATTTGAATCACCACATCATTATTGCCTTTCATCATTGCTTGAGTTTGATCGTATTGCATAAAGGCACGATCTGGGTTTACATCTTGCGTTAAATCAAAACCAATCATTGGATAATTGCCACTTACGCCTGCTAAAGAAAGCAATGTGGTTGGCATATCAATTTGGCTCACAAGACGGCTGTCACGACGTGGCGTAATGCCATCACCAAGAATCAAGGCTGGAATATGGAAATGCTTAATTGGCACAAGACTTGCTCCACCTACACGAGAATCGTGATCCGCAACAATTAAGAAAAATCGTATCTTTCCAATAATTAGACTGTTTTGCCATTTTTAAAGAAAATGACCCTAACGCATAATCCGCATATTTTGCCGCATTATTACGAGTGGCTTTTGGTTGCTCATAAAGCTCAATTTTGCCATCTGGATATTCAAATGGATCGTGATTGCTAGAGCTAAATACTAAACTAAAAAACGGTTTACCTTCATTTTGTAATTTCGTGAAAGTTTCATTGGCTTTATCAAATAAATCCTCATCACTCACGCCCCAAGTGCCAGTAAATGTTGGATTTTGGTAATCTTGTTGATCCCAAATATCTTTAAAACCATTGCCGTAGAAAAAGCTCGCCATATTGTCGAAGTGCTTTTCACCGCCATAAATAAATGAAGTGTTATAACCTTGTTTATGTAATAAATCTGCAATAGTAAAGAAACCACTTTGGGCATTATTAAGTTTCACCACTGCACGAGCTGGCGTTGGCGTAAAACCTGCGGTTGTTGCTTCAATACCGCGTACTGAACGCGTGCCCTGTTGCATAAAGATTTTCAAATAACCACCCTTCTTTTGCGAGCTGATCCACATTTGGAGAAAGTGGTTTGCCACCGAGTGTACCAATAAACTGAGCACCGAGACTTTCTTGTAACAAAATCACGATATTTTTAGGTTTCCCCTGATAAGTCGCGACATTTTTTTCGTTAAAGTTGGGTATTTATCTGAAATATAATCGCTGTCTGGACGGCCACGGCTAGCTTTAACAATACGAAACATTTCATCTGCATCCATTTTTCCGTACATTTCTGAAGATTTTTCTTCATCTTTAAATTGCTGTGCGGCATAAATGACGGAATAGCCCAGAGTTAAGCACCAAAGAATTCACTAACGCATCAGAAGAAAATGCCACCATGGCGGGATTAATACCGCGGTGTTGAAAAACTTGAACGCGCCCCAAGGAAGCTCACGACAATAACAAGCAAAGGCAATCACAGGGTCGAAGTTTCCAACTGATTGAACGTAAATTTTTGACTGCCCAACCAGAAATTTTTCCAATAAATCACGGCAGCTAAAACCGTGAAAAACAAGGCTAAAAATCACCGCACTTAAATGCCCTTCAGCAAGCATTGAAAAAAACTTCTTTCGGATAAATCAGATATTCGATAAATAAAACGATTTGGACGGTAATCGTAGGGTTTCAATAAAAGGCAGGTGTGGCAATTTCCATAAAGATAATAAACACACTACCAAGCGTTAACCAAATGCGTAAAATTTTTACCCAAACTTTGCTACTATGGAACAATGTTGTGAGCAATGCTGGTACGCCAAATAAATAACAGAGAGCTACAACATCCATTCGTACGCCTTGCAAAAATAATTGCAACCAGCCATCTACGGCGGATACACGCTCTGATTGCCATACAGCAAGTCCCAAACGGGATAAGGAAAGGATGATGAGATTAATCAACACGAAAGTGAAGATGGGGAATAAAGGAGAATGCGCTTTTTTCATTGTAAAAACCACTAATACAACGGCATCCAAGCCGTATTAAATTAAAGAAAGATAGGCAACTGTCTATCGGTCGGTTCCTTTTCGACATGACAAAAGTCTTAAAGTGCGGTCAATTTTCGCATAGTTTTACTTAATCTCAAATGTAAACATGCCAAATTCTGTGTAGCGCAATTTTAGCTAATAACATTCAATAGAATGATGAAAAATGAAGCCTCGAAAAAAATCGAGGCTTTCATCAAATAAACTGCAGAAATTTCACCGCACTTTTTAATTACTCTTGTTGTGCTTTCACCGCAGCATAGGCAATCATATTAATAATACGGCGAACAGACGCACCTGGATTAAGAATATGCGCAGATTTGTTCATACCCATTAAGATCGGGCCAACGGTAATTGCCGTAGTGGTGCCGCGCAATAAGCTATAACTAATACGTGATGCGCTCAAATCAGGGAACACTAATAAATTTGCGCTTCCTTTCAATGGGCTATCAGGCATGACTTCTTTGCGGTGAGCTTCATTCATCGCTAAATCGCCACGCATTTCACCATCGATCATTAAGTGTGGATTACGCTCTTTGACGATCTGTAACACTTCACGCATTTTTGGTGCACCAAGTGAATTAGAGGAACCAAAATTAGAATGAGAAAGCAATGCAACCGCAGGTTCAATACCGAAACGGTGAATTTCTTCTGCTGCCATTAAGGTAATTTCAGCTAATTCTTCTGTTGTTGGATTACTGTTTACATGGGTATCAGTTAAGAATACGTTACCCGTCGGTAGTACAAGGCTATTTAAGGCAGCAGCAGTTTTCACGCCGTCTTTTAAGCCAATGATATCGCGAATAGATGCAAGGTGTTTTCCGTATGAACCAAATAAACCACATACTAAAGCGTCTGCATAACCTAAGCTAAGCAATGTAGAAGCTAATACAGTTGTATTAGAACGCACCACGCGTTTTGCAATCGCAGGCGTAATACCTTTACGTTTAGTAAGCTCGTAATAATGTTTCCAACATTCTTCATAGCGAGGGTTATCTTCGTTATCCACAATTTCAAAATCCACACCCGCAGTTAAACGTAAGCCAAGTTTTTTAATTTTTTCTTCAATCACACTGCGGCGACCGATTAAGATTGGATTTGCCAAGCCCATTGAAATCACTTCTTGAGTAGCATGCAATGCTTTATTTTCTTCCCCTTCCGCTAAAAATAATACGTTGTTTTGCCGCTTTTGCTTGGTTGAAAATAGGGCGCATAAACAAGCTCGTTTTGTAAACAAACTGAGTCAGTTTTTCAACATAAGCATCCCAATTTTGAATTGGACGAGTTGCCACACCAGATTCCATTGCGGCTTTTGCTACCGCTGGTGCGATACGCACAATCAAGCGAGGATCGAATGGGCGAGGAATCACATAATCCGCACCAAAATGTCGCCCCTTCACCACCGTAAGCAGAAGTTACAACTTCGTTTTGCTCTTCTAATGCAAGGTCAGCGATGGCATAAACTGCCGCACGTTTCATTTCTTCATTAATAGTGGTTGCGCCCACATCTAATGCACCACGGAAAATAAATGGGAAACAAAGCACGTTATTTACTTGGTTTGGATAATCAGAGCGCCCTGTACATACAATCGCATCAGGACGAACCGCTTTCGCTTCTGGCGGGGTAATTTCAGGATTTGGGTTAGCTAAAGCAAGAATAATTGGATGCGCAGCCATGGTTTTCACCATATCTTGTGTAAGCGCACCAGCCGCAGAACAACCTAAGAAAATATCTGCATTTGGAATCGCATCACCAAGTTTACGCCAGCCATTATCTTCAATTGCATAATCTTTTTTGGTTTGATCCATTTTGTCATCACGTCCTTTATATACCACGCCTTTCGAGTCGCAAACTGTGATATTTTCACGTTTCATACCTAAAGAAAGCAATAAGTTCAAGCACGCAATAGATGCTGCACCCGCACCAGACGCCACAAGTCGAACATCTTCAATTTTTTTACCTACAATACGAAGAGAATTGATAATCGCGGCAGCACTGATGATCGCCGTACCATGTTGGTCATCATGGAATACAGGAATATTCATTCTCTCACGCAATTTTTGTTCAATATAGAAACATTCTGGTGCTTTAATATCTTCTAAGTTTACCCCACCGAAAGTTGGTTCTAGCGAGGCAATAATATCTACAAGTTTATCAGGGATCATGTTCATTCACTTCAATATCAAATACGTTGATACCTGCAATTTTTTTGAACAATACGCCCTTCCCTTCCATTACCGGTTTGCCCAGCAAGCGCGCCAATATTACCAAGACCAAGTACCGCTGTACCATTGGAAATCACCGCCACTAAATTTCCACGCGCCGTATATTTGTAAGAGGCTGCAGGATCTTTTTCAATTTCTAAACAAGGTTCTGCCACACCCGGTGAATAAGCTAAAGCCAGATCGCGTTGCGTTGCTAATGATTTTGTTGGGGTAACTTCGATTTTTCCAGGAATTGGGAATTCATGGAAATCCAAGGCTGCTTGACGTAATTGTTCACTCATAATAAATGCTCCATTTTATTGAAACAGGATTGAAATATTGCGTCGATTATAGCGGTTTTTTATCCAAAAAATTGTGACAGACTGCAAATTTTCACAAAATCATTACAAAATTTTTTGATGCGAGGCATTAGCTAGACTTTTCATTTTTCAGCAAAAAAGGTAGGATTTTCACAAGAGAATCATAGAGGATAAGAAAATGAATCCATTTCAAAAAATCAAAAGTGCGAGTGAATAAATGCCAAAGATTTTTTATCAATCGTTCATTACAACGTAAATTGACTAACCAAGGTATGACTGTCATTTCTGCCAATTGCGTGGGGGCTTTTATCTTACATGATTTGCACCAACCGTTTAATTCCCCTTTTGTGAATCTCTATCTCTCGCCACAGGATTTTTGCGTTATTTACAAAATATAGATTTCTACCGTACTCAACCTCTCACATTCGTACAAACAGAAAAAAAGTTATCCAGTGGGAAAAACTTGCCGATCTTGAAATTCATTTTTATGCACTATCACAGTGAGCAAGAAGCCAATGAAAAATGGCAACTTCGCATGTCACGAATGAATTTAGACAATCTTTTTATTATGATGACAGATCGAGACGGAATGACCGAAAAAGACATTCAACTTTTTGATCAACTCCCTTTCAAAAATAAAGTGATTTTTACTCACAAGCCCTACCCTGCTTTTAAATCGGCTTATTATATAAAAAGGCTTCGAGAAGCAAAATCAGGTGGGTGATATTTTTGAATTTTTCTGGCTGGAATGGGAAAAATATTACGATCAATTTCGATTACGTGAAGTGGTTTAATCAAGCTTAATAGATAAAGGCTGCATTGCAGCCTTTTTGTTTCGTTCTAAAAAGCAAAAACCCTGTACAATGCCCAGCGAATTTTAACAAGAGAAAACATAATGAGATTAGATAAATTTATTGCTGAAAATACGGGATTAACTCGTTCTCAAGCAACAAAAAGCGATCCGCCAAAGTGCGGTAAAAATCAACGGTGAAATTGTCAAAAGTAGCTCAGTACAAATTTCACAAGAAGACGAAATTTATTTTGAAGATGAATTATTAACTTGGGTCGAAGAAGGCCAGTATTTTATGTTGAATAAACCACAAGGCTGTGTTTGTTCTAATGATGACGGCGACTATCCAACAATTTATCAATTTTTCGATTACCCTTTAGCGGGCAAATTACATAGCGCGGGTCGCTTAGATGTGGATACGACCGGTCTCGTATTGCTTACCGATGATGGACAATGGTCACATCGCATCACTTCCCCAAAACATCATTGTGAAAAACCTATTTGGTGACATTGGCTGATCCCGTAGAAGAAAAATTATGCGACAGCTTGTGCGGAAGGCATTTTATTACGCGGAGAAAAAGAACCCACTAAACCAGCAAAAATTAGAAATCTTAGATGATTACAATGTGAAATCTGACGATTTCTGAAGGTCGCTATCATCAAGTAAAACGTATGTTTGCCGCGCTTGGGAATAAAGTCGTCGGATTACATCGCTGGAAAAATTGGTGATGTCGTGTTGGATCAATCCTTAGAAGAAGGGCGAATACCGCCCATTGACTCAAAAGCGAAATTGAAAGTTTGGTGAAAATAAGATGAATCAACAAAAATCTACTTTTCATCTTTATCCTTACGCTCGGCATTCTCTCTATGCTACCGCCTTTTTGGCGTAGATATGTATTTGCCGTCTTTTTAGAAATTGCAAAAGGATCTCGACGTAAGTCCAGAACAAGTACAACATACGCTAACCTCTTTTGCCTACGGCATGGCGTTTGGTCAGCTTTTTCTGGGGGCCTTTTTGGCGATAGTTTTGGACGAAAAACCGATCATTTTGCTCGGTGTCATTGTAGGCGCACTAACAGCTTTGGTGCTCACCGAAATAAATTCAGTCGGAAATTTCACCGCACTTCGTTTTCGTACAAGGTTTCTTTGGGTGCCGCACCAGTTGTGCTTTCAGGCGCATTATTGCGTGATTTTATTTAGTAAAGATCAGCTATCTAAAAGTGATGTCTACCATCACGTTAGTGTTTATGCTTGCGCCTTTAGTTGCACCAATTATTGGTGGTTACATCGTTAAATTTTTTCACTGGCATGCAATTTTTTACGTTATTTCGCTCGTGGGACTATTAGCCGCTGCATTGGTCTTTTTCATCATTCCAGAAACCCATAAAAAGAAAAATCGCATTCCGCTGCGCTTAAATATTATCGCTCGCAATTTCCTTCTGCTTTGGAAGCAAAAAGAAGTGCTCAGCTATATGTTTGCCGCCTCTTTTGGCTTTGGTGGGTTGTTTGCTTTTTGTGACTGCAGGATCAATTGTCTATATCGGCATTTATGGCGTTCCCGTCGATCAGTTCGGTTACTTCTTCATGATGAATATCGTTACGATGATCTTTGCCTCCTTTTTGAATAGCCGATTTGTCACTAAAGTGGGCGCTGAGACAATGTTACGGGTAGCCCTCACAATTCAATTCCTTTCTGGAATGTGGCTAATTTTGACCGCACTTTTTAGATCTCGGTTTTTGGCCAATGGCAATTGGCGTCGCCTTTTTCGTCGGTCCAAACCCTGTGATTTCATCAAATGCAATGGCATCAGCTTTAGAAAGATGTCCTCAAATGGCGGGAACGGCAAATTCTTTTGATTGGTAGCGTACGTTTTGCAGTGGGTGCAATTATGGGAAGTTTAGTCGCGTCACTGAAAATGGATACTGCCGCACCAATGCTCTTTACTATGGGGGCATGTGTCGCGATTTCCGTGTTAGCATATTACTTTCTAACCAGCCGAATTTAAAAAAAGCCGTAGGTAAATATCCCCACGGCTCAATGATTGTTTTCTTTTATTAAGCGAAAATCATCCATAACGGTAAGCAAACAGCAATAAATAATAGGATAAATAAACTATTGGCAGATAATTTCCACTTTTGGAAACTATGCAGAATCAAAATAGCCGCAATAACAAAATGGCAAACAAAATAAATGATGTAAGCGAAAATACTGTCAGAATCAACCGCACTTTCCATGCCATTTAAAAAGTAAAAAAATAAGAACATATGCCAAAGCATTTAGGGGCGAGCAATATAATCATGGCTAAGGGGCAACAATGCAATAAAACCTTGTAAAACGATTTCGTGCAATAACCAGTGCAAGATTTGCCAAAAATCACGCCAGATAAAAATCGGCGCAAAAAGGGTTATATTCAGCAAAGGCACTCGCAGGAAGCACAGTAAAAATCATTAAATAACTCAAGCAACCTAAACCCGCAATTAATGCAGCCATCAATAAAAAGCTATTACGGATTTTTTCAGTTTTTGGTTGTTTCCAAATAAAATACACGACAGAAAAGACCACATACGCTCATCACGTTAGTAAGCGTGTGATTATTCTGCAATAAACTTATCACCAACCATACAGCCCAATAAATAGCAAAAGTCAGATTAACTTTGATTAAACGACCACGTTGTCCTGGGCAAATTTCGCCGCGATAAAACACCAACAAAGAAATTAACTGTGCAACCAACACGCCTACACCTAAATGAGGCATTGTTTGCTTTTTCAGGTTGCAAAGAAAAAAATAAATAGATCGATGCCAAGCACCATTGAGATAGATAATACCGCAAGCAATGCCGCGATATATTTAGAAGATTGTTCTGACATAATTTTTGACGTCTGAAAAAAATAATGCGCCATTATGCTAAAAAAATTCATTAAATTTTAAAGTAGAATGAAACCAATTATAACCGCACTTAGGTACATGAATGTTACTTAGTATTTTATATATCATCGGTATCACCGCTGAAGGAATGACAGGTGCACTTGCGGCAGGTCGTGAAAAAATGGATATTTTTGGCGTGATAATTATCGCATCCGTCACTGCCATTGGCGGCGGCTCTGTGCGTGATGTACTACTCGGGCATTACCCTCTCGGCTGGGTTAAGCACCCAGAATATTTTTTAATGGTGGCAAGTGCAGCGGTGATTACCGTATATGTCGCGCCATTCATCAATCATTTTATGCGCTATTTCCGCACTATTTTCTTGGTGCTCGATGCGATGGGTTTAGTGGTGTATTCCATTATTGGCGCACAAATTGCGATGGATATGGGACATAGCCTCACCATTGTAAGTATTGCAGGCTGTATTACAGGTGCCTTTGGTGGAGTTCTACGCGATATGCTATGCAATCGAATTCCTCTCGTGTTCCAAAAAGAACTCTACGCCAGCATTGCGCTATTTGCCACGCTGACTTATTACGCATTAAGCACACTTCAAGTAGAACATACGCTTGCTGTGTTACTCACACTTATTAGCAGCTTTACTTTACGCCTTTTTAGCTATTCATTTCGAATGGGGTTTACCAGTATTTAATTACCAAGAACTCACATCGGAAGAACAAGATAAGCTACCGAATAAAAAGAAATAAATACAATAAAGGAAATAACTATGTTAGAACAAATGGGCAAACAAGCCAAAGATGCTGCATTTATCTTGGCTCAACTCACCACTGCTGAAAAATCGTGCATTATCCATTATTGCAGAACAACTCGAACAACAAGCACCGCTTATCTTAGCTGAAAAATGCAAAAAGATATTGAACTTGCCAAACAAAATGGATTATCAGATGCCTTGATTGATCGCCTACTGCTCACGCAAGAACGTTTGCAAGGCATTGCTAATGATGTACGCCACGTTATTTCACTTGCAGATCCTGTGGGGAAAAATCATAGACGGCGGTACATTGGATAGCGGACTTAAAAATCGAACGCGTACGCACTCCGCTCGGCGTCATTGGCACAATTTATGAAGCTCGCCCAAATGTGACCATTGATGTAGCAAGTCTTTGCCTTAAAACAGGGTAATGCAGTGATTTTACGCGGTGGCAAAGAAACACAGTTTTCAACAAAAATTTTTAATCGAAGTTGTACAACATGCTTTAGAGCAAGCAGGCTTACCAAAATTTGCAGTGCAAGCCATAACCGATCCCAAACCGTGAACTCGTTATGCAATTATTAAAAACTAGATCGCTATGTGGATATGATTATTCCTCGTGGTGGTGCGGGTTTACATGAATTGTGTAAACAACATTCGACTATTCCTGTTATTGTGGGTGGTGTGGGTGTTTGCCATACTTTCGTTGAAGAAAGTGCGGATCAAAATAAAGCGATTTTTGTTATTGATAACGCTAAAACCCAACGTCCAAGCACTTGTAACACATTAGAGACTTTATTAGTTCAACATTCTATTGCTGAAGAATTTTTACCTAAACTCGTCTCCTCACCTCTCGTCCAAAAAATGTAAAATATCACGCAAAATCCACCGCACTTAATATATTGAAAACAAGCGGGTGCGAATGTCTGCGAAGTGACAGAAAAAAAGAATTGCGCGAAGAATGGGGATCATTGGATTTGAATGTCGTTGTTGTGGAAGATATTCATGCCGCTATTGAGCATATTCGCCAATATGGTACGCAACATTCTGAAAAGTATTTTAACTTCCTCACAAAAACCTAGCCCGTCAATTTATCAATCAAGTTGATGCGGCTGCCGTTTGTGTGAATGCAAGCACACGCTTTACTGATGGCGGACAATTTGGATTAGGGCGCAGAAGTTGCCGTGAGTACTCAAAAAAACTTCACGCTCGAGGCCCAATGGGATTAGAAGCATTAACAAGTTATAAATGGGTTTTGTGAGGGGGACTATACTGTACGTGGATAATGCATTCTGAATAAATAAAGATCAAAGCTATAGCTAAACTGGACGAATACTCTCTACGTCTAGTTTAGCATCAAACTCTTTCTGTAAAAGTAGAATTTTTATTGTCTTGTTGAAGTGCGGCTCTCGCTTGCTCCCGTAAGGTTTGATAAATATTACGGCGATATTCCATCGGCGTGGTGACAGAGCTGTCATCAATGTTAATTTTTATATGAATAGCCTTGCCTTGAAGTTTACTTAATGCTTCAGTTAAATGCTTGATACTTCTCTCTTGGCGTAAATGAGATTTTTCTGAATGTAATCCAAAATTGATTTCATCATCAGTTTTGCTTTGTAAGAAACAATTTAACGCTAATTCTTTTGCTAAATCCTGTTACCCCGAACGTTCCACCATATCAGCCCACTCATCTTGTTGTTGAGTTTGGGTAATGATTTTTAAACGTAATTCAGGCGTAATATCTTTTAAAATCGCCTGTTTTATATCGGAAGGACGAACGCCTGTATCGGCTTTAGTAAGTTCTGGATTACTCCATTCCCAACGATAAGTCTCTGCATCTAAAAATCTCCCGTTCTTCCTGCATTATTTCGGCATTATCCTCCATAGAATTTTCAACAATAGCTACGTCTTTAGCCATACTAGCTATTTGAGGAGAAAAAGAGGAAAGTTTTTCATTTTTTTAATTTTGGTGCAGACATTTCGCGCACAGGAAGTGCGGTCATTTTTATTCGATTTTTCTTCGTCTAGTTCTTGGATATGATGTAAAGTCTCACTTACTGCAGCTAATGATTCAGCTTTATGTTCTTGACGTTCTTGGTTTTTCGAGTTGTGTTAAATGTTCAAGCGCATCTAAAGCTGAAAAAAACTTTGACAAATTTGGAATGCCTGTTTTATTTGATTTTTGCTTGAGAATAAGCTGATTTGATACTTTGCGACAGTACTGGCACATCGACATAATTACCTGTATTTTCAACCGCACCTGGAGTTGATGGCGGTGGAAGTAATTGTAGTGTTAGCCTTTGGTACTGCCGTAAGGAACTTTGGGTGGAATACCAATGCCCTCAATAATGTCATTTCTGTGCCAATTCGACGGTTTGGCGCATTTGATAAGTCTTTTCTACCAGAAACAATCACTTGATAAAAACTGAACATCTTCTGGAGAGATATGTTTGGCTAAAAATGAAAAAAATGTTCATTGTCATCTGAAGATTTTTGTGGAAGAAGTTGCATGAGTGCAATTTGATGTAATTTTTCTGCACATTCACCAAGCAATTTGTCCCAATCACCTGCCGCATCTGCAACTTTTTGCAGTGTTCGCATTAGAGTTCACCATTGCCTTGGTGTAAAGCGTACAAAATATCAATAGAATAGTTATCATCAACAACCCCAACATATTGCTTACAACACTATTAGTAACTTGTCGGTTTGCCCATTGCAGTCAGCTTGATCCGTTAAACTTAGCTATCACGAATACTGCCTTGCGCCGCTTTTGCAAGTTTAATTAATGCAGGCTCTTCAAAGGAATATTTCTTGCGTCAGAATATGGGCAAGATGCTGGGAGATTTGGGTTTCATCTAATGCTTTGAGATGAAATTGTAAACAGCGAGAAAAGAATAGTTACAGGTAATTTTTGTGGATCCGTTGTCGCAAAGTAAGATTTTACATATTCTGGTGGTTCTTCCAAAGTCTTGAGCAATGCATTAAATGAATGACGAGATAGCATATGGACTTCATCGATTAAAGTAAACCTTAAATCTGCCCACAACTGGTTTTATATTGCACGTTATCTAATAATTCGCGCGTGTCTTCAACTTTTTGTGCGTGATGCTGCATCAATTTCAATTAAATCAATAAAATTACCTTGCTCAATCGCTTTACAATTTTTCACATTCACCGCAGGGTGTTGCGGTTACACCATGTACACTAATTTAATCCTTTTTGCAAACAATCTGAGCAATAGAGGTTTTCCCTACACCCACGGGTGCCTGAAAAAAGGTAAGCGTGATGTAGTCGATTATCTTTTTAATCCATTTGCTAATGCCGTAATAATGTGTTCTTGCCCAACAACATCAGCAAATGTTTTTGGTCGCCACTTTCTGGCTAAGACTTGATAGCTCATCGAATCCTTAATTAATGACCTTCAAAATTGACGAGTGTATAGCAATCAACGCCCAAATTATTTAAGCGTTTTTCGCCACCTAATTCAGGTAAAATTAATCACAAATGCAGCGTGTTTACTACTCCACCTAAACGTTGCACTAATTTTTACCGTCCTTCAACGGTGCCGCCTGTCGCTAATAAATCATCAATGATTAAAACATTGTCACCTTCTGAAATTGCATCAATGTGCATTTTCCAAAGTATCTTGACCATATTCTAATTGATAAGATTGAGAAATAGTTTCACGTGGTAATAGGGTTTACGTACTAATTCTGAAAAGGTAAACCTAGTGCTAGGGCAACGGGTGCGCCAAAAATAAAACCACGAGATTCAGTTCCAAGCACTTTGGTAAGTCCTTTGTCACGATATTGTTCCACAATAAGATCTATTGTTGCTTTAAAAAGCTGATGGAACTTCTAAAAGGCTAGTAATGTCACGAAAGATAATGCCTTCTTTTGGATAGTTAGGAATTGATTTGATAGAAGATTTTTATTAAATCAAGTTGTGTAGTCATAAATATTGCTCACAAAAGTGCAGTTAAGAAAATAAATATTTTTGGATAGGCATTCTATCATAAAAACGCAAAAATATGCGTCATACAAAATTTCATACAACCAAAGTTGAATTTAAATAAAGTATAACATATCTGTATTTAACGTTTTTATAAAACTAAATTTCAATAATAATCTTGTTGGGTCTTCCAATAATTCTTTAATCGTTACCAAGAAACCAACAGATTCACGGCCATCAATTAAAAGCGATGATCGTAAGATAAAGCAAAGGTACATCATGGGACGAATCACAACTTGACCATTAAGCGCAATCGGGCGTTCTTTAATTGCATGCATTCCTAAATCGCACTTTGTGGTGGATTGATAATTGGGGTGGACATAAGAGAACCAAACACGCCGCCATTTGTAATAGGTAAAGTTGCCTCCTGTGGATCTTCTGCAGTCAATTTGCCATCACGACCTTTTTCAGCTAATGCTTTTAATTTGTTTTTCAATATCAGCCATACTGAGCTTATCGCAATCACGAAGCACTGGTGTGACTAATCCACGTGGAGTGGAAACCGCGATACTAATATCAAAATAGTTATGGTAAACAACATCATCCCCATCAATAGAAGCATTAACTTCAGGATAACGTTTTAATGCTTCCACAACCGCTTTAATATAAAAAGACATAAATCCTAAACGCACACCATGTTGTTTTTTCAAATTTTTCGCCGTAGGTTTTACGCAAAGTCATTATCGGCTGCATATCCACTTCATTGAAAGTAGTAAGCATTGCTGTACTATTTTTGGCTTCAAGCAAACGTTCAGCAATACGTTTACGCAAACGGGTCGTGTGGCACACGTTTTTCAGAACGTGCGCTATAAGCTACCGTACTAATTGTATTTTTGCTCAGTGGCAGCATCTTGTTTCGCTTGCAGTGCTTGTCGTTTTGCGATTTCACGTTCAATGTCTTCACGCGTTAAACGACCGCCCACACACCTGAACCTTGAATTTGATCGACTTGTAAATCATGTTCTGCTAATAAACGACGAATCGCGGGCGCCTTGATCCGCATTATGATTATGACTATTATCAATCGCGGCATGTTGACGATCAGATGGTGTGAGGTTCATTCGTTGCTTTTAATGTCGCGGAACTGACATCGCTCTTGAGCCGTAGAAATTTTTCCTAGCAACTGTTTACTCACCACAGTTTCGCCCTCAGCTTGAATAACTTCTGCCACACGCCATCAGAAAGTGCGGGTACTTCTAACACAACTTTATCCGTTTCAATTTCTACAATAACTTCATCACGTTTAACAGTATCACCTACTTTTTTATGCCAAGTAGCAACGGTTGCATCACCAACTGAGTTCAGGTAGGTCTGGAAACAAGAATTTCAATGGTCATTTTATTTTTCCTTATCTCTTAAAGTGCAACTTATTGCACTAAATTACTCTTTTACTTTTTATCCAGGATGCAACAAGTACACCTGTAAATTTATAAAAAAATATCTTAATTTTTCAACCGCACTTTTATAGGGTTAACGCATCTTCCACTAATTGTTTTTGTTGTTTAGTGTGAAGCGACATATAACCCACAGCAGGCGAAGCTGAAGCTGGACGCCCTGCATATTTGAGTTTAACGGATTCTGGAATTGCTGATTCAAAATTATGTTTGCTGCAATACCAAGCCCCTTGGTTAAGAGGTTCTTCTTGGCACCATACATAATCAGTCACGTGCGCATAAGGCGCAGCGCTTTCTTCACATCCTCATGCGGGAATGGATAAAGCTGCTCAATGCGGATAATCGCTACATCTCTCTGATTATTCGCACGACGTTGTTCAAGTAAATCGTAATAAACTTTACCTGAACACATTACCACACGTTTTACATCTTTAGGATCAAGCTCGTCAATTTCTCCAATTACCGTTTGAAAGCCCCATTAATCAACTCATCTAAACTGGATACAGCTAATGGATGACGTAGCAAAAGATTTTGGAGAAATGGCAATCAATGGACGGCGCATTTTACGCTAGATTGACGGCGCAACATATGGTACACCTAGTGCTGGCGTTGATGGCACAGACCTGCATATTTTTGTTCAGCACAAAGTTGCAAATAACGTTCAAGACGGGCGGAAGAATGTTCTGGGCCTTGTCCCTCATAGCCATGAGGCAATAACATAACTCAAACCCACATTCTGCCCCATTTTTGTTCGCCAGAGCTAATAAATTGGTCGATAACAATTTGTGCGCCATTAGCAAAAATCACCAAATTGCGCTTCCCAAATGGTTAAAGTTTTTTGGATCTGTTGTTGCATAGCCATATTCAAAAGCAAGTACAGACTCTTCTGAAAGTACAGAATCCCATACTTCAAAAACGACCTTGGTTAGCATGCAGATGGGTCAATGGCACATATCCCGTACCATCATTTTTGATTATGCACAACGGCATGACGATGGAAAAAGGTTCCACGCCCTGCATCTTCACCTGATAAACGGACATTAACACCTTCATCAAGTAAAGTTGCATAAGCCATGGTTTCAGCCATACCCCAATCAGAGCAATTTTTTCGCCTTGATACATTGCTTTACGATCATTATAGATCTACACGAGGATGCGCACGTAAACTTTCTGGATATTCACACACACGTTTAGCAAGCGTTAAAAACGTTCCTGTGAAAACTTGCTTTCATACGGAGCAGTCCAATCATAGTTGAGATATTGCAACCAATCCATTTTTGCCGTATCCATTTCTCGCCATTCTGATACGACTCGATCACCATTATCTAGCGCATCGCGATAATCATTCGCCATCTCGGTGACTTGTTCTTCAGTCATCACGCCTTCTGCAACTAAGCGATCTGCATAAACTTTACGAGGTGTAGGATGTTTTTGATGATGCTATACATCATTGGCTGAGTAGCTAATGGCTCATCAGCTTCGTTATGACCATGACGACGATAAGAAAATCAAATCAATAAAAATATCTCGTTTGAATAAATTACGATATTCCACCGCCATACGCGCAGCAAAAAGCCACCGCTTCAGGATCATCACCATTAACATGAATAATCGGCGCTTGAATCATTTTCGCAATATCGGTGCAATACTCTGTGGAACGCGTGTCATTCGGGTTAGATGTCGTAAAAACCAATTTGGTTATTAATCACGATACGAATGGTACCGCCCACACTGTAACCACGAGCATTTGACATATTCAATGTTTCTTGAACAACGCCCTGCCCTGCTACAGCGGAATCACCATGTACTGTAATCGCTAAAACTTGGCTACGCGTTGTATCATTAATACGAGTCTGTCTTGAACGCACAGAGCCCACCACTACTGGGCTTATAATTTCCAAATGAGATGGATTAAATGCCAAAGTTAAGTGAACTCGCTTATCATCCACTGCGAAATCAGAAGAAAAAAACCTTGATGATATTTCACATCCCCCGTACGTTCACTCGAATGTTTACCCGCAAATTCATCAAATAAATCCTCAGGCTTTTTACCTAATCACATTCACGAGCATATTCAAACGCCCACGGTGTGCCATTCCCATTACCACATCATTTACCCCTTGGCGACTAGCATGACGGATAATTTCTTTCATTAATGGAATAAATGCATCACTTCCTTCTAAAGAAAAGCGTTTCGCCCCGAATTTTGCACCCAGATAACGTTCTAAACCGTCTGCAGCGGTAAGTTCACTAAGAAAATTAATACGTTCTTCAGATGTAAAAGCGGTTTATTTAACACACTTTCCATCTTGCTCTGAAGCCAAGTTTTTCTGTGCCATATCTTGCACATGCATAAACTCAAACCAATTGAGCCACAATATGTCTCTTTCAACATTTGAGCTAACTCACCAAGCTTAATGGTATCGCGTTTATAAACGTAATGATTAATATTGAAGGTTTCGTTGAGATCTTGTTCAGTAAAACCGTGATGACGATAATCCAATTCAGGGACGGAAGATACTTTCCAACGATAATAATTGAGGGATCGAATTAGCCTCTAAATGGCCTCGAAAAACGATAGGCATTGATAAATTGTAGGACTTTCACCAATTTTTGCGCCAGCAACAGGATCTATCACTGTCACCGCTTCATTATGATTTTTCTCGTGCTAAGCGACGAAAAATAATCTCGCACTGGTGTATGGGGCTGTTCAAGTGCGGTCATTTTTGGGTAAAGAATCAAAAGTGGTTCGCCAGCTTTCCTCCACCGACTGCGGGTCACTCAAATAGCTTTCATAAAGCTCTTCTATATAAGATTGATTTGCACCGCCTAATGCTGTGCTAGCTAACCAATCATCAAATGCCTTGTTTTGCTGCATAATTACCTCTTTATTATGATTATTTGGAACGATATTTTTCGCTCCATTTTTATCCATTATACATAGGATTGAAAAGGAAATAAGCCTCTTATCAGAAATTGTTACAGATTTGTGATCTGACTCAAACTCTTTCCTTTTTCAGATAAAAAGAGCCAATAAAAATCAGCTCTTTTTAGAAAATAAGAATAAAATTCACCGCACTTTTTAACTTTAACGATTTAAAAATGGGTTTGTCTGTTTTTCTCGGCCAATGGTTGTATAAGGCCCATGCCCAGCAATAATAATAAGATCGTCATTCAACGGTAATAGTTTTGTTTTAATTGAAGAAATCAATGTTTCATAATCACCACGAGGGAAATCAGTACGACCAATCCGCCTTTGAAATAATACATCGCCTGTAAATGCCACTTTTTCTCATCGTTCAATAAAACCAATATGCCCTGGTGTATGCCCTGGTAAATGTAAAATCTCGAAATTAAAGCCATCTAATTTTAAGATTTCACCTTCCTGATTAAACCAACGATCAGGTAAAAAGGCTTCAATATTTGGCAAACCAAAGCGTTGGGCTTGTTCTGGCAAACTCTCAAATAAAAATTTATCTTCTTCATGAGAGCCCCAAATTTCAACGTTAAAATGTTGTTTTTAATTGCATCGCTGCGCCAACATGATCTAAATGACCATGGGTAAGCAAAATCACTTTAAGATTTAAATCCAGTTCTTCAATACGTTGAATTAGGCGTTCGGCTTCGCCGCCAGGATCAATGATTGCTGCATTTTTGTCGTCATCCCAAATCAAAGAACAGTTTTGTTGAAATGCGGTGACTGGGATAATTTCGATATTCATGTTTGCTCCTTATAATCGATAAAATTGTTGAGTATTCAAAAAGCATTTGCTCTTGAACATAATGTAATGGCAAAGATTTTTAATTCAGCTACTTTCTTCGCTACTGCGAATAATTGCTCAGAAATTACCACACTTTCAAATCCTTCGTGTGGCCATGGACTATCCGTTTCAATCATCAAACGGTTCAACGACAAATGTTGAGCAACATATTGCGTTTTAGGATTCCATAAAATATCAGGCGTTAGACTAGCAAAATATGGTGTAGATAAAAATTTCTGAAAAAGATTTTTCATCTGTCTTAAAACCAATGAAAAATGGGCTCGTTGGATATTATGTTTCTGCAATAATTCAAGCGCAATATCACATCATTATGCACAATATGTAAATTTAACGGCAAATCCCATTTTTCGCTATAAGAATAAATCGCTCCAGTAATTCAATATAAGAGTGCGTAATCCAAATTTGAATTTTTTCACGTTTAGAATAATGTGGCAACCCCACCTCGCCAATCGCAGAAATTAAGGAATGATGTTCATCAATCCATTGAAATAATTCTTCTTGCTCTTCTAAATTCAGCAATAGCTGCTCAGGGTGAAAACCAGCTGCAATATAAAGTTTCTCGGGATAAGCCTGTTTTAAATTCAATAGCTTTTTAGCACTTTTTAGATTCGTACTTACCGCAAGCATACCTGTAATCTTTGAATCACCGAGTGTTTTTCTGAATATTCTCATCAGAAAGTTGATCCAAATGAAGATGACTGTCAAATAGCATAGTATTTTTCCAATGAAAAACCGCACAAAAAGTGCGGTCAATTTTAAATTTATTTTATACCCCTTTCCAGGTTCTAACAGGGCCAGTATCCACATGAATAAAATTACTTGTCGGATAATATCCTACCCCACCATTACTCAGGTTTTCTGCAGCAGCTTTTACTTTAGCCAAAGGCACACCTGCAATACGAAAATCAATGGCTTTTCCTTTAATATGATAGCTATTACTTGCCACGCCTTTACTTTGACGATGGCGCATTGCATTGGTTGAAGCGGAACGATACCCACAAATTACTTCAATTTCAGCATTGCGTAACCTAAATTACTTTGAATGTTATAAAACTTGTGGAATAAATTTGGATCCATTCTACGAACTTGGTTTGTTCGTTTATCGCGCATAAAATGGTCTAATTTTTAATGTGGCACTTGCAGAAACCTTTTTGAGCAGAAAACTCTCCACTTAATCGCTCTCCCGTATTAATATTACGGAACGTCAAGATACGAGGCTTAGGGTGTTGAAACCATTGCTAATACAGAATTTGGTAAAAACTGATGCACCTAAAAACAATGCCACCGAGGGACAGCCATTTACGTTTCTGTTTATCAACCTTGTTCATCCTTCTCTCCTTTCTATTTTTGATGGATTATTAGAGATATTTTTGACGACATTCCAGTTAATTCCACTGAAATTCATCAATCCATCATATTTATAAATATCTGGCAATACTTGAATTTTTCCTTCATCAACCCAGGATGTAACATAGTATATAAACACAGGGTTTTCGAACGAATTGGGGCAGAAACCGTTTTTACTCTCTAAAACATTCTTTTTACGTTCATCAGACCACCCTGCTTCTTTCAATAAAAATACTAGCAAGTTGATCGGATTTTTCCACACGTACGCAACCAGAACTTAACGCACGATCTTTACGATTAAATAATCCATGATTTGGCGTATCATGCAAATAAATCGCATCTGAGCTTGGCATATTAAATTTATAATTACCCAATGCGCTATCGCCCACGCGGCTTGTCGAACTCGATAAGAATTTATTACCAATAGATGCCCAATCAATAGAAGCAGGATCAACGACATTTCCCTGACTATCTAAAAATTGAATAATTATGCTCCATAGTATAATTTGGATCCGCTTTCATTTTTGGCAACAAATCTTCATTAATCAAACGAGTCGGTGCATTCCAAGGTGGATTAACAACAACATTACTCAATTTGCTATACATCACTGGCGTACGTCGCTCATCGCTTACCAACAACACACGAGACTCCAAAGGTTAAATTACCATCACGATAATACTGCAATTTATAACTTGGAATATTTACAAAGATACCATTATGAAAATCAGGAATTACTCGCAAACGCTGTGCATTAATTGCAAGTTTCTGCCCAACCTCTGATAAGCCCGACTCAGATACCATTGATGATAACGCTTTAACAGTTTGATGATATAAGTGATTATCACCCGATAAACTTTGTACAAAACCTAAAAGTTGACCATTTTTCTACCGCACTTAACCAACGTTGTATATGCTCTTCAGATGGTTGTTGAACTTGATAAGCACTAAGTGAATAAAGCCAACGTTGAGCTTGCACGCCACATTTTTGAGTATAATACAAATAATCTAGCAATATATCGCTCAATAAAACATCATAAGCTAATCCGCCTTGTTGTTCTATCAACTCAAAGGATTCTAAGGATTTTTGCTGAACGTTTAGAAATACCGCTAGCCACCATCGCGGCATAATCCTGTAATAATTGGCGAGCAGCAGCATTATCTTTCCATAGTGGCGTATATTTACGTTCTGCATATAAACGAGCTAACAAAGGCTTAAACTGCTAAAAGCATGCTCCACCTATTTCATGGGTTAGCGACATTTCTAAAATTGCTTGCTTTTTCCTGTAATAAGCGGGCTTGATCTAATTTAATTTCTTCTTCAAGCTTTTTGTTTTTCTTCTGGAGACAAATGCGAAACATCAATGCTCATGAAGTTGCGCAGATTGCCCATTGTTTTACAAAATCTGCTAAAGCGCATCCTGATGTCATCATTGATAATGACAACGCAAATACTGAGAGCTTTGCAGTGCTTTTTAAACATAGCCATTCCTAAACATTCCTAAAACAACCGCACTTTATTTAGTTCTAAAAATAAAGTGCGGTTAACATAATTTTTATTTTTCTCTTCTACTCTGTTTCTGTTGGTTTCTGAGTTTCTTTGCCAATATCTTGCTCAGTTTGAATTCAACATAACAAAATCTGCAGCCATTTTTCTGCTTCTTTTAAGAAGAAATCTGGCGCTTCATAATCTTTAGGTAAATCATCAATATCATTTAATGCTTTTTACCTTCTCGTTTAAAACGACTCATTAATATCTTTTTAAACGTCTTGCATCATCCTTATCATTTTCAGCTTTACGCGTTTGATAATTCAATGATAAGAATTTTGCGATCACGGCGCTCATTACGAGATTTTTAAATCTTCATTCAATGCAATAAATTCAGGATCTTTAGCCATACGCTCAAGATGTTTTTGATTTTAATGCATCAACATCTTTGCGCGCATTGCCAACTTCTTTATAAGTTGCGGATGGAATTTTATCCCACGGTAATGCATTATCTTCTTTATCTTCACCGTATTCTTTCGCATCGATAATTTCAGGGAAATTAATATCTGCCGCCACACCTTTTTAATTGTAGTTGATCCGCCATTAATTCGATAGAATTTTTGGATGGTATATTGCAATAAACCTAACGGCGTCTGATCCAAATCATACACAAAATTCAAAGGACGACTTTGCTGAACGGTACCTTTACCGTAAGTATTTTGTCCAATAACAATACCGCGATTATAATCCTGCATTGCTGCTGCAAAAATCTCTGATGCAGAAGCACTGTAACGGTTAATCATCACAAACAAAGGACCTTTATATTGTTGCTCAGCATCATCATCTTCATGTACACGAATTCGTTGATAAGCATCACGTACTTGCACAACAGGACCATTCGTAATAAACAAACCACTTAAAGCAACCGCTTCTGTTAATGCGCCACCACCATTCTCACGCAAATCAATAATTAACGCATCGGCTTTTTGTTTCTCTGCTTTAACCAATAATTTTTAACATCATCAGTTAAACCAATATAAAAACTTGGCACTTGATTACCGCAATATTTTTACCATCTGCGTTTTATCCATAGTTAATTTTGCAGCTTGATCTTCAATACGCACTTTATCGCGAACTAAAGTAATAATGCGGGATTTTCCACCTTTAGACGGTTCGATTTCCAACCGCACTTTTTGTGCCTTTTTTACCCTGATTTTTCTCAACAATATCTTCTAAACGCCAGCCTACGATATCTTCAATCTCGCCTGTTGCTTGGCCCACACCAATAATTTTATCTCCTGGATGCAATTTTTGCTTTTTCAGCTGGTGCGCCAGGAACAAGCGACTTGATGCTGTTTCATCATCTTCTGATTGTAAAAGTTGCCCCAATCCCCTCAAGAGAAAGATTCATGCTTTCATTAAAACTTTTCGCTGTTCTTGGTGCAAAGATAGCTTTGTATGTGGATCAATTTCATGAGCAAATGCATTTTAAATAAGTTTGAAGAATATCATCTGCCTTAGTTTGAGTTAAACGGCCGAGTGCCAAATTATAACGTTTAGTGAGTTTTTGACTTAATTTCTGACCATTTTTATCTTTTAATTTAAGATTGATAATGTCATTTGTTTTACTCTGTTCTTCCCAAAGTTTGTTGGCTTCCTCTTCGTTTTTCGGAAATGCCGCTTTTCACGATCAATTTCAATTTGATCTTGACCATTCAAATTAGGGCTCTTTATCTAATAAAGACAACGCATAAGCATAACGTTCATAACGACGCTTCATCATTACATCATAAATATCAAAAAGCAGCAGAAAGATCACCTTGATTTAACTGGTCATCCAACTTAGCACCATATTTTTGACGAAGTTCATCTACATCAGATTGCAAAAAGTGTTGTATGGCTAAAATCAATATTTTTGATATAACGATCAGAAAATCTTCTCAGAAAAAGCATCATCCAATGAGATCTTTTGATAATGCGATTGGGTCAATCGAGTCGTTGCACGCTTAGTCGCCAACTGATTCTCTTCGCTTGCTGTTGGAATAGTAATATCGCTCAGTTTAATTTAGGGCTGCACAGCAAAAGCAGGCACAGAGCCGATTAACAATGCCGATAACAATGCGCTAGTAATCACATTTTTGAAATATTGAATCTCATAATCTTTCCCGGTAGAATTAAATCATTATGCAAATAAACGATCTGCAGCTACGCTCATTACCAAACCGTTTTTCAAGCTCAACACGTGCTGAATCTTTTAGAACTTCCACTACTGTTGCTTTTTCGCATGATCGCCAGCTTTCACTTTCACCACAGAACCAACAGAAATTTGTGAAAAAATCAACCGCACTTTAATGACGGCTTTATTGAAATGTTTAGCATTTTTATTTGCAGGTTTACGTGGGCGTTGTTTTTGTTGTGCTTTTTCACTGCAGCCTCTGCTTTACGTTTTTCAGCAACACGCGCTTTAGCATCTGCAAGCTGTTGAGCTGCATGGGCTACATGTTCAGCTTCTAACACGCCGGCTGGATTACCTTGTAAATCTACAGCACTGCACCTTCGCGACAACCATGTAAATAACGCCAATTTGATGTGTATTGACGAAGCGCCTGACGCAACTGAGTTTTGCTCACTCGCTCATCATTTTCTAATGCTTCCACTAAATCTTGGAACAGACCAATTTTTTTAATGGTTTTTGCTTCGCCTTCTAAAATAAAGCAAAGAGGAAATTTTTCAGCCAAATACGCAATAATATCTTTTGTATTGGTTAATTTTTGTGAATTTACTTGCGCATCAGTGGTCTGAACGCCAGATTGAGAATCAGTCATGTTAGTTATCCTAGGGTAAATATAAACCGACTTAGTTTATCGCACTTTTTACAAAAATTTACAATGAATCAAAACATTGTGAATAAATTTCGCTACAAAAAATAGTCAAGATCACTTCCCATATATACTTAAACAAGGCTAAAAATGCGCCGTTTTTAACAACTGAATAAAAGATAATCTTTCGTGCAAGAATCAAACCTCACACAAAATCATTTCAAATTATAAAAATGCGAAGAATGTGATGCTAGCGTAGAAACACCTTTAATATTAAATAAAGATGAACAAGCTGAATGTCCACGTTGCCATCATCATTTAGCGACAGGTGGGCGTTGGTCTGCCATTCATCGTTGTGCATATGGTCGCTTTATCGATCCTTATTTTGATGCCATTTGCCTTGGGGTATCCCCTATTAAGTCTTCATCTATTAGGTGTCAAAAATTGACGCATCTATTTGGGAAGGTATTTGGAAAATGTCAGTAGCTGGCTATGAAATACACTGCCTTTTATAGTGTTTATCTGTGCCGTTGTGATGCCAATTACCTTTGCAATTTTAGTCATCATGCTCTGGATTGCAAAAATTTTTGCATATTAAACCACGTAGTATTTTTGCTTTTAGGTTATATAAAAACCTTGGGTGATGTTTGATGTTTATTTAGTTGCGCTAGGCGTGACGGTGTTCAAAGTGCGTGAATATGCAGACCTGGAAATTAATGTTTATTTAATTCCCTTTATTTTCACCGCACTTTTGACAACCTTACTTTTTATCAAATTAAACCTTAAAAGCATTATGGAAAGAGTTTTTATCCCGAAAATGAACCCGCTTATGATGCAAACAACATAGAATTATGTGATGCTTGTAACTATACGTTTCAAAAAATGGTATTCATTACGATAAAAAGAACAACTCACGATGTCCGCGCTGTTTATCGCCTGTTCATATTTCAGATAATATTGAGTTACCAACGCACTTGGGCAAGTTTAATTGCGGGGATTATGGCTTTTTCCCAGCAAATTTATTACCCATATCAGGTATTTATTTAACAGGAGCACTCTCTGAAGATACATTAATATCTGGTGTCATTTCTTTTTGTTAACATGGGCAGTTATTTTGTTGCTTTCGTGGTATTCTTTGCGAGTATTTTTGTCCCAATCGAGTAAAGCTGTAATTTTACTTTATTTACTAAGTTGTGTTCATTTTTAAATGGCGACACTCTATAAAATGGCAAATACGTTTTATTACATATTGTGCATTTCGTTGGGCGCTGGTCGATGCTCGATTTATTTGTATTAGCCTTAATGATGTCACTAGTAACACGCGGTGAAATTATTAATTTTACCGTTGGTCCTGGCGCATTTTACTTCGGCGCTGCCGTATTTTTGCAGCATGATTTCAACCTCACAATTTGATAGTCGATTAATTTGGAAAATTTATGACAGAGAAAAATAGTTCTTCAATGAAAGAATCAACATACAGAAAATGACAGCGGCAGTACGAAAAACTCGTCGTATTTCTCCATTTGGTTACTTCCTTTATTGCATTATGTATTGGGGCAATTTTTATTCTTCCAAATTGTTAAGGAACGAGGCACAAGCATCACGATTACCTTCACCAATGGTTCTGAGTATCGTTGCGGATAAAACACAAGTTCGCTACCAAGGTTTTACAAATTGGTGTGGTGAAAAAGTAAATTTCACAGATAACATGCAAAAAGGTGGAAGTTGTTGCCAATATCAATCCTGAAGCATCAAGTATTTTTGCGTGAAAATACAAAAATTCTGAAAGCTTGTTCAACCAAATGTTTCACTTGCAGGAATTTCAGGTTTAGATTCTCTCGTATCAGGCAATTACATCACTCTTCAACCGGGTGATGGCGATCACGAAGACGAATTTATTGCGGAAGAACAAGGCCCCATTGCCCAAGTTTCGCCTGGAGATTTATTGATTCACCTAATTTCTGATGACTTAGGGCTCAATTTCCATCGAGTGCATCCGTCTATTTTATACCTGTAGGAAAAAAATTTTACGATTACCGCATTAACTAAGACAATAAAGTGCAAATAGATGTGGTGATTGATAAAGCCTATGCACAGTTTGTGAAAAAGATTCACGTTTTTGGAACATCAGTGGCATTAACGCTAACATTAGCCCATCTGGCCCTAAATCTAAATGTAGAAAGTTTAAATGCGGTTGTACAAGGTGCCGTATCTTTTCGACTCTCCAGCTGACAGCCAAAGCAGATGAAAATAGTCATTTCACGCTGTATACCAATTTAAAAAGCCGCAAAAACGTGGGATTGAAATCAACGTAAATATCCCTGCATCTGCTGGTCTCGTTGCAGGACAGACCGAAGGTTTTATTCTCAAGATAATCCTATCAGGATTCTTTCTAAAAATAAGTGCGGTTGAAAATAACGATGAAATTTTTAGAAAGCGCAGTTTATTGATGAGATCCAAACCAAGCCTCTTTATTTAAAGCGAATAGCAAAATCGTACTTCATAATAAAAACGGATCTTGGTAATTTAGCAGATCATTCTTTCGTGGTGAATATTTTGAGTGTCATTGCTGGAGATGGTGAAAACTAAAGCATCAATTTGATGTCGTTAAAGATGAGTTATTAGCTCATATGCACCCAATACATTAGTTTTAACACTCACCGCACCAGAAAAATTATGGCGTAAGTGAAAGGGCAAAATGTGTTTTATAACAACATGCCAATCGGACAAATTGTTTCACAAAAAGTGGACTATAAATGGCGTACAATTTAAAGCAGCAATTGCATCCGAATATCGCAATTTAATTCATGAAAACACACAATTTATCGCAGCAACTAACTTTGATATCAGCGTTGGACTAGACGGATTGCGTTTTGAGTCCGCGACACCAGAAAAATGGTTTACGAAAAGGTGGCGTACGAGTACTACAGAAACAAGGTCAGGGAAAAAGCTAAAGATAGCTATCCGCTTTATCAAAATATCAGCAATGCTGAACATGGCATCATGGAAATATTCTTACGCCAACGATAACCTTACAACCCAAACGTTACCGAAGCATTGATAAAGGCTCTCTCTGTCTATATCGTCAATTTGAGGTGGGAAAAATTTTAAATATTAAACCTAAAACTAATAGCTTTGATGTGAGGTTTATATTTATCCTGCCTATCAACATTTGTTGACCGATAAAAGCCGTTTTTGGGTAGAAAGTGCGGCGAAAATTGATATCACACCTAAAGGCATTAGCATTCAAGCGACGCCACTTGCGCGTTCATTAAAAAGGTGCGATTAGCTTTGATAATAGTGGTTCGGGCAATAATCGAATACTTTATGCAAATGAAAGTTACGCAAAATCCATCGGACTTGCAATCACCTTAACGGCAGATGATGCAACCAATCTGAGCAAAGGAATGAGTCTGCGTTATTTGGGTTTAGAACGTAGGGCAAATTGACGGTATTCAGCTGATGCAAATCTAAACGCATCACTGCAAAAAGCGTTAATCAACCCGGATTATATGAATATGGTTGCAAAAGAAGGTTCTAACTTTACGATTATCTCACCACAAATTTCAGCAGGTGGAATAGATAACCTTGATAGCTTATTACAGCCTTATATCGATATTGAAATTGGGAATGGTAAAGCAAAAACGCAATTCAATTTATCGCAAACGGCACCGCAACGTAATAAATTTAGTAATGGTACGCCATTTATTTTAGAAACACGTGATGCCATGAATTTAAGTGAAGGTTCACCAATTCTTTATCGAGGCGTAGAAGTGGGTACCGTGAAAAATTTGGAGCTTAACAGCCCTTGGTGATCGCGTCTTAGTGCATATCGCAATCATGCCGAAATATAGCCATCTTGTTCGACAAAAATACAGAATTTTTGGATTGCATCTGGTTATGACTTTACCTTGAGGCTGGAAAGGTGCGGCATTTAACACAGGAAGTGTTCAACAGTTGCTAAAGGTGGTATTTCTTTCTCTACACCAGCAGAGAAATTCAGCCACAGGCACAACCAAACAAACGTTTCTTGCTCCAGATAAAACGTCCAGAAGAAGTACAAACTTGGGGAAGTGGCGCGTTACCGCAATAATAATGGATTAAACAGTAAAAGGTTTAATCCATTTTTTATTATTGATTTAAATAGTCAATAAATTTTTCCACTGTAATTGCATATCTTTCATGCACCAGCTCATACATTGCCTGCAATTTATTGGGATCTTTTCAATTCGCTTAATCTTCAAATCAACAGAAGGTCGAATAACAAAAAATATCGCCTTTTTCTGCTAGCTTAATCACATTTTCAACTGTCGATTATACATGTCATAACACTGATTTACAGCATCTGCAAAATGGATAACGTCAGATAAAAACCATTTGGCAGCAAGTCATTGGCTTAGATTTTTCTATAATCTAAAGTGCGGGTAAGAATAACAATGATTTTTATCGTATCCTAACTTCTGCATTTGTTCGACAGGAATAGAATACCATGTGCTTTCCATCCAAAATAAGGAATCCCGTCTATCTCAACAGGACGAGAAACATAAGGCATAGCGGAAGTAGCACGCAACACCTCCATTTGGGCCAAAGGATCTATTAATTTGACATATTCTGCTTGTGCAGTTTGTAAATTAGTCACCGCCACATAAAAAAATCGATATCTGATTCTTTAAAGGTTTTGTTATCAAACACATCATATTTGAAAGGTACTTCATAAAAAGCAAAATCTTTATTTACGATATTGCCTGTGCTCACCAAACTTTTTAGAACTGATATAACGCTTATCTGATATAAATTTCTTGTTGTAACGAATTGCCCGCCCTTTTGTCGAGAAGGATAATTAACACCAAACAATGCACCTGCAGAAACAGAAATGATACCATCAACCAAAAAATCTTTTATCTAAGAAGGTATCTAGTACACCCGCAGTGTACATGCCTCTCATCGCCCCTACCTTCTAATACCAAGCCAATTTTCATTGATTTTTAACTTCTTCCATTTGAAAACAACACATAAAAATATTGAGTGCCATTTCTGAACACGCAATTATTTGAACAATCTGGATTAATCCGTTTCCGACTCAGCAACCACCAAATGATCACGATAAATAGTAAACTTGGCATTAGCGCACCGAAAAACAGCAGGCATGTTATAAACAACGCTCATTTGCCCGAAAATTTCCATTTACGACATAGAACAAAAAGCCAAAAACAGATACCCGTTACAATTCTTGCGCCCGCCGTCACACTGCGTAGTGATCCAAAAATGAAAGATAATGCCAATAACATCATCACACCAACAGACACAGGTTGGAAAAATTTTCCTCCAGAATGTGAGTTCAAAGCGACTCACATCCTGACCTGTTTCACGTAAAAATGAAATGTAATTATACAAACCTGAAATAGACAGTGATGTAGGGACGTAAAAGAAACAGCACCTAATTTATCCGGCGTTAAATTTGTTTCCCATTTTTCCGATAAGCGATTACTTGTCGTGATTTCATCTTTGCTAATCATAGAATGATTCACTTGATGTAGAAGTCCATTTTACTTTCATCTTCTGAATAACTTGCTTGGTTAGCATGTTTCCAATTCCGTCAAATTACGATGCTGATCAAAAGTATAAATATAAATATCGTTTTAATTTTGCGTCATCAGTCACACGTCGAACAAACACAAAATTATTACCATCTTTTGCCCCAAACCCCATTTTTCATCGAAAGCATTGAACCATCGAAAGCGCCCGAGCACGCATATCACGTGCGAATTGTTCTGTTGGGGAATCCCCACTCACCAATCACCATGGTTAACAACACTAATGGTAATACGGTTTTCATCACAGCCATACCAATTTTAAAACGAGAAAATCCAGCAGCTTGCATCACAACGAGTTCGCTTCGACTCGCAAGGTTGCCCAAAGCCATTAGCGCACCAAGCAATGCTGCCATAGGAAAGAGTTTCAATATCTTTTGGAATGGTTAAGCCAGTAAAGCCACCGCTTGCCAAATATCATAAGTGCCTTTACCTGTGCTCGAAATTGTTCCTACAAATTTGATAATGGCAGAAAGTCCCAACCAATGTAAGCAAAGTAGCAAAAATTGATCCAAGAATACTTTTTCAATATAACGATCGGGGTATTCATCATTTTGCTTATCCTTTTTCTACTGAATAAATGGCGGAATTTATACATCGCAGCACTATCCCAACCGTTTAACACGATACCAAGCAACAAAAAGCCAATATTAACAGAGGCATAAAAATAGCCACATCTAATTTTCCTGCTGCCCCAGCTATTTAAAGGAGCTTTGTAATAAAAATGAAATTAAATCAGAGTAAAGTGCGGGTAAAAATTTTAGCAAATCTACCTTGTCGAGTTTACGACTTAACGGCACAGAAATTAACGCCATTGAGAGGAGACAGCTAGGATTAATGTAATACGCCAATGCAATTCAGATTTCGCAGAAGGAGAATCTAAACCGATAAGTTGCGATAACGTTAATTCCGCTACTTCATCATTCGTATTTTCTGTTTCCTGATGACCTAAATAGGGCTGATATTCATCAAAAATGCGTAATGCGGAAATCAGGCAAAACAGACGTGCCTTCAACTCGTTGCGTATTTTTGTAAATTCAGAATTTGATCGCCATTTGGTAACGCTTTTTAATTCGCCTTTTTCAGCGAGTCACAACTGATGGTTTCGTTTGTCCTTTTGGCGCAGTTTGGAACAAATACACGTCATTAATTTGATTTCCCTTGATACTATCAATAAATAAAAACAAAATTGTTGTTATTCGTTACTATAAACTGACCAGAAGCAAGCGCCCCCATTGTTGGATTCGCTTTTGGCATCTTCCACAATTGCAGCTTGTTTTTGAATTGACCAAGGCGAAAGCCACAAGACGTTATAACGCAGCAAGTCCCGCAGTAATCAATGAAAGCATTAACGCCACACGCACTAGAAACACGCTGCCCGACACCACAAGCAGCGCATCACCGTTATTTCGCTTTTCAGCATAAAGACGACCAAAAGTCGGTAAAATCGCAATAAACAAACATAATGGCAACATTAATTGCGCCATAGCAGGCATGCTGGCCCAAACAAGGAAAAATACCAAATCAGCTGGTACGCTACCATTAGCAGCAGATCCCAGTACGCGCACTAACTGCTGAGAGAAAAATATCAGCAGCCAAAATGAACAAAATGGCGACTTGGCTCTTAAATGCTTCTTTTCGTTAAATATCGAATTAAAATCATCTTATTTCGTTTGTTTTTCTAAATCTAAAACGGGGAAAAACTGGATAAAATCGGTCGCGTATGATACCTTATTTTCGCTGAATTAAACGAAATTTAAGGACATCAAATGAAATATCAAGCACACCGCACTTTCTCAAGCCACTGATTGCATTGTTTTAGAGCATCTGTAAAAACAATGAATTTTTCAAAAAGTTTCCATGAAATCGATCAATTAACCCAAGGCTATTTAAACGACTTAGGTGAAATCAGGTGAGCTAACTGGCAAATTAGCCCAAACCGTTTTACTTCGGATCTTCAAGGTTTATCCGCCAAACGTGTGATTAATCGTTGGCTGTGGAAAAAGGAGAATTAACAGAGCGCCAATATAAACAAATCATCCAAGCTGTATTACACTAAAAACCAGCACGCGTGAAGTCGATTTCTTATTTAACTGAAATTGAATTAAAGATCGCGATCTTGTTGGAATATCCGCTTTGCCATTGAAACGATTGAACACACTAATTATCAATTTGATCATTTCAAATCTCAAAAAGCAGAAACCTCTGTTTTAGAATCGTTCATCTTTAATACGGATTGTGAGCAAGCACAACAGGCTATTGCTCATGCCAGTGCGATTAGCTCGAGGTATAAAAGCAGCACGCGACATCGCAAATATGCCACCAAATATCTGCAACCCTGCTTATCTTGCTGAACAAGCAAAAATTTAGCCGAAAATTCGACCGTACTTTCTTTGAAAGTTGTGGATGAAGAAGAAAATGGCAAAACTTGGAATGAATGCTTATCTTGCCGTCTCAAAAAGGCTCTGAAAACCGAGCTTATATGTCTATTTTGACATTCAATAATGCGCCAGATAAAAACGCCAAACCAATTGTACTTATAGGCAAAGGATTAACCTTTGATGCAGGCGGTATTTCACTTAAAACCTGCCGCTGACATGGATGAAATGAAATATGACATGTGTGTGTTGCAGCTTCTGTCTTCGGCACAGTGAAAAGCCATTGCAGAGTTGAATTTGCCATTAAACGTCATTGGTGTTTTAGCTGGTTGTGAAAATCTGCCCGATGGCAGTGCTTATCGCCAGGCGATATTCTCCTACCATGAACGGTTTAACCGTAGAAGTGCTCAACACCGATGCGGAAGGTCGCTTAGTACTGTGTGATGCCCTCACTTATGTTGAGCGTTTTTGAACCTGAGCTTGTTATTGATGTTGCAACCTTGACGGGGGCTTGTGTCGTGTCGCTTGTGGTCAACACAATAGTGGCTTAGTTTCTACAGATAACGATCTTTGCCAATGAACTACTCTGCGCAGCAACAGAAACCACAGACAAAGCGTGGCGTTTACCATTAAGCGAAGAATATCAAGAACAACTGAAATCACCTTTCTGCACGATCTTGCTAACATTGGCGGACGCTGGGGTGGCGCAATTACAGCGGGTGCATTTTTGTCTAACTTCACGATATCGCTGGGCACATTTAGACATCGCTGGTACGGCTTGGCTACAAGGCGCCAAATAAAGCGCAACTGGCCGCCCTGTTTCTCTAATAACCCAATTTTTGATTAATCAGTTAAATAAAATAGGCATAGAAAATAACGCGCACTTTTGAAAAAGTGCGGTTATTCAGAGATACTCACGGACGTATTAGTTTGAAAAATGGTGAATATATCGATTATTCACCGTTATCAATAACAGTTAACAATCAATAAAACGCGATATTTACATCACCGACACCGCTTTAATCTGAACATAAACATCTTGCCCAACAGAAAAACGCAGTTCATTTTGGGCCCATTTACTGATACTTGCCCAAATCTTATGTCCATCCACCAGCACCGCAAAGATCCACTCTGAGAATCTTGTATATCAATCTGTGCAACTTTTGCCACGTAAAATATTACGAATGCTTGTTTGTTCTGGCTTTTTGCAGTGTGATAGAAACATCTGAACTATAAATACAAACTCGCACTCGCTCGCCTACATTTGCGGGCACTTGATGAATCCAAAGTGCTTGTCCGCCTAACGAAAGTGCGGTCATTTTATAAGGTGGATTATGCAAATGAACGGAGCAAGAGCAAGTACACTACTCTGTTCGCTTTCCCCTTTTCAAGGAGCAAAAATAGCACTATTCCAAATCTACGCTGTCATAGAGCTTTCTAGCAATACCGTTTTCCATCAGTACAACGCGATCAGCTAAACGCAACAGTTCGTCTAAGCTATGTGTAACATATAAAAATCCGGGATATTAATTTCTTTAGAAAGACGTTCCAAAATATTGCATTAGCTCGCGTTTGCGAGGGAACATCAAGGGCAGAAAGTGGTTCGTCCATCAGTAAAATATCAGGATCAGTCAGCAGCGCACGCCCAATTGCTACACGTTGTTTCTCTCCGCCAGAAAGCGTAAGAGGATAACGCTTTAATAAATGAGTAATACCGGAGAAGATCGACAATATAGTTAAAATCATCTTGCGAGACATTTTTCATGCCATAGCGCAAATTGCCTTTCACGGTGTAGTGAGGGAAATAAACGCGCATCTTGGAACACATAGCCAATTTTACGCAAGTGGGTCGGCAATGATTCTTGGGTTTCCCTATCTACTAAAGTGCGGTCATTTAAACGGATAAATCCTTCATCTGGTTGTATCAAAGCCACTGACGAGATTAATCAGCGACGTTTTGCCTGAGCCAGACAAAACCGAAAAATGGCGGTCACGCCTTGATCTGGCACTTGTATATTCAGCTTGCAAGGACAAGTTGCCCGAGCTGTTTTTCACATTAATCTGCAACATTTCCTTGTCCTAATTTTTCTGCATTCGCTTACTCAACCACTCTGACAATAGCAAAGAAATCAATGAAAGAATGATAGCAAATAAACATAAGCGAGCGGTTTGTTCTTCTGCTCCCGGTGTTTGAATAAAAGAATACATCGCAAGTGGAATCGTTTGAGTTTCGCCTGCAATGTTCGACACAAAGGTTATAGTTGCACAAATTCCCCAATGATCGTGCGAAAACCAAGAACCAGCCCAGCTAAAACCCAGGTAAAAAGAAAGTGGCAGGTTATTGTAAAAATACACGCCAAGCGGAAGCGTCCAAGTGTTTGCGCCGCTTGCTCCAATTTAATATCAATATTTTCTAAAGAAAGTCGAATCGCACGAACAACCAATGGAAGAGCAACCACTGCAGAGGAAAGCACCGCTCCTTTCCAACTAAAACCAAAAGATAAGCCAAAACCACTGATATAAATACTTGCCAATGAAACCATTACGCCCCATTGCCACAAAGCAGTAGATAACCGATAACCACAGGTGGCAACACTAAAGGCAAATGAATCACGCCAGTAATCAGGGGATTTTCCATAGAAGTTTTTGCGCGCTAAAAGCCACGCACAAAATGGCTAAAGTGCAAACTCCAAAGCATGGAACTGACAGCGACACTCAGGCTTAAATTAATCGCTCGAGATTTCCATTGGAGTCAGATTGAAAAATGATTGGGTAAGCAAAATGAATCCTTATCTGAGTAGCCTCTTTAAATTCCCTTGTTTATGAGAATATCCCATATTAATGAGAGGTAAGATGCTCTATAATAACAAAAAGGGCAGAAATATCCGCCCTTCATGACTATTAAGATTCTATCTTATTTTGCAGAGAAACCATACCCTACAAGCACTTTCTTCGCAGCATCTGATTCTAAATATTTCAAGAAGTCACGAGAATCCGCATTATCATGACCTTTCACAAATAGAAACAGGGGTAAACAACGGGTTTTATGGCTATCAGCTGGGAAAATACGCAACTGTTTTTAACTTGTTGGCTTTACTTTTAGCATCAGTGCTGTACACAATACCGTAAGGTGCTTCTGCACGTTCCACTAAAAAGCTAATGCACCACGCACATCTTTTGCACGTGCTAAACGTCTTGCACTTTATCCCATAAATTTAATTTGGTTAACGCTTCTTCTGCATATTGACCAGCAGGCACGTGCGCAGGATCGCCAACAGATAAATAGCTATCTTTTAATGCATTGATCCATTCACCTTTTGCAATATCCACAGAATTTAACTGCACTTTTTGCTGGTGCGATTAAGACCATCATTACCCACTAAAACTTTTTCAGTTTCTTTCACGGTTAAATCTTTTTCAGAAAGGTATTTCATCCATTTATTGCTCTGCAGAGACAAAAATATATCTGCTAGGCACCTTCTTCAACTTGTTTTGCAGTTGAAGAAGAAGCGAAAGAAACACTACTTCATTTTTCGGATTTTGTTTTGCGTAATCTTTTTGCTACTTGTTGTAATGCATCGGTCATTGAAGCCGCTGTAAATACAGTCACTTTAGCGGATGCCGCAAAGAAAAGCCTAACCCTGACGATTAAAAAGTGCGGTTGAAATTTTTAGAATTAATTTTTCATGAATCATCTCCTATGATTATCGATATATAATTTATTATATATCAATTTTAATATATAAAGAAATGCAAATATAAAATAACTAATCATTCTCAAGTGATTCGCTGTATATAAAAAGGTATTTACTGATTAAATTATCTTCTGTTTTTCTTCAAATTACCATTTTCATCTTCTTTCGCAGACATAGGCACGCAGCTACAATTAGGTTGATCTCATCCCACTCTTTAATGAAATTATCATATTTTTCAAGTGCACGCTTAAAACCAACATTTTGGCTTTCTCAGTTTGTTCTGTCATAAAGTTCCTCGTTCTAAATATTGTTTTAATTTCTAAACGTAAACATTCTACGCCTTTTTCTTGTTAATGGGAAGTTGTTTTTGTTAAATAAGCTGGAAATTAATGGGAAATTTTCTTTGCCTGCTAATTTTTAATAAACGCCTTATCGCAGGAACGCTCGAAAATAAAGTGCGGTGAAAATTAGCGAAGTTTTTAAGCTCACCCAATCGAACTCATCAAGCTGCCAATCAAGCTGATTTTGCTCAAAAATTTATGGCGAACGAATGAAAAGATAAAGGGATATTACGCTGAAATTGATTATGCACAGTATCAACTAAAGCCAAGCCTTCTTTGGAAAGACCTTTAAGGGCAATCGCTGAATAACAACCACTACTCGCTTCTTGATGTTCACCTAAATGCACCAAAACAAAACCGCACTTTTGCCAAAATTTTGCGAGTTCGTCGGTGTAGCCAAAACTCACCGAAAGAAAATCCACTTCTGAGTTTTCCATAAATTTCATTAGATTTTGACCAATACCCTGTTTTTGCCAATTTGGCTGAACCGCGATACGAGAAATGCGCAAAGATCGTAGTTTACAGGCTTGAGATAAATTTTCATGGAAACATAATGCCTGCGGCACCAGATTCCCTTTCGGACGACGTTTGCCTTGTTGAATTTGAATAATCAACTCATTATCAGCCATATTTCCTTCTTCTAATGCCCAAATTGCACCGAGCAAATTCTGTTGATATTCGGCAAAATAAAAACGTTGATTTTCCCCATCAAGTAAACGACGAAGATCGAGTGGCGATGTTCGATAATGAGCCAATGTCATTAAGCCATAAAAACTCTACAATATGATGTGGTTTTTGCACTTCTCGAATTTGATAAGGGAGATGGGTTGAAAGGAAATTGCTGAAACTCATCTTCGGCATTTAGCAACAAAAGATCATCAATAAAAATCTTCTAACGGATCATTTTCTTGCCAACGTAGAGGCTGTTTAAGCTCAAAAATGTTGAAAAGTGCGATGAATTTTTCGTTTAAATTTTAATTCGAAACCACGTCCAGTTCCTTCGTAGCTATGAATTGTAGTACTGAAGACAATATGTTGAAAATATTGAGAATATTCTTGCAATAACGGCAATGGGATCATCGCGGCTTCATCTACGAGCAACCAAGCGGATTGACTGAATTCGGGTTCATTTTGTAACCCTAATAGTCAGTTCATCGGGAGCGATAAATTCAATTTCCTTCTGAAAAATTCAATAACCGAATGCACCGCACTTTTATTCGGTGCAGTGAGATAAACTGGTGCCTGAATTTGGTTAGCAAGCATCCCCAATAATGCGGATTTCCTCTTCCCGCTTGGCGGTTAGAAAATAAATATCCCTGCTGAGCCTGTAAAATAGTCTCGATAATTTGTTGTTGCGCTAATGTAGCATTTTTGTGATGCTCGTTAGAATAAAAATGGGAGGAAATTCAACCGCACTTTTATCTCTTAAAAATAGGGAAATGATAGCGTTCAATGCACTGTTTGAAAATGATCAATAAAATTAGGCGTAGCGATTGCTGACTGATTTCCATTCCAACGTAAACTATCTTGATCAGGCTGCTGAGATAAATTTTTCCCAATCGGACAACACCAAACAAAGTGTGCCGCCCATTTTCAGTGTTCCAGCTGCAATAGCTAGCGCTTCAAGATGAATGCCATTTCGTCCATCAAATAAGATATGTTCAAATTCTTGTCCGAGCAAATTCATTGCTTTAGAAAAAGCAATGCCGCTTTCACCGATAATTAACACACGTTATCAGGCACAAGCGGCAAAAGTTTTGCTGATTAAAAATTTGAAGATGGCGAGATGACATCGTTTTATTTCAGATAGGCAATTAACATCGCACCAATAAAACTTACGCAAGCAAGCCAAAAGAAAAATGCGTTTAGGGTTGAGAAAACTTTTTACTGAAAAATTTCGCAGCAAAACACGATATACAAAATCAGTAATGCGAATTTAGCTACCAACCACCATTCAATATCAAAAAGCAAAGAGATATAAAATGACGACACCAGAAACAATCAACAAAGTATCTGATAAGTGCGGTAAAATTTTTAATAATTTTTATCGAACGCCAGTTTTATGCCAGTAAGTCTGCATTGCGCCACGAATCACCAACAAGGCAAAACTTAAAAAGGCGATATGTAAATAAACTAGCATAATCACTCCCAAAAAGTAAGAAAAAGTGCGGTCAACATCAACCGCACTTTCTCAATATAAATTACTTCGCAATACGTTTATATTTAATACGATGTGGCTGGGTTGCTGCATCGCCTAAGGTTTTCTTTTTCCACTCTTCGTAGTCTGAGAAGTTACCTTCATAGAACGTGACTTTACCTTCATCACCGTAATCTAAAATATGCGTTGCGATACGGTCTAAGAACCAACGGTCATGGGAAATCACCATTGCACAGCCTGGGAATTCCTAAAATCGCATTTTCTAAGGCGCGCAAGGTTTCAACGTCTAAAGTCATTGGTTGGTTCGTCCAATAACAGCACGTTACCACCACGTTGTAGAAGTTTAGCTAAGTGTAAACGACCACGTTCACCACCCGATAATTCGCCCACGCGTTTTTGTTGATCTACGCCTTTGAAGTTGAAGCGCCCAACATACGCACGGCTTGGAATTTCAAAGTTACCAATGGTGAGAATATCTTGTCCGTTAGACACTTCTTCCCACACGGTTTTCTTGTCATCCATTGAATCACGGAACTGATCTACCGAAGCAAGCACAACGGTTTCACCCATTGTCACAGAACCTGAATCTGGTTGTTCTTGACCTGACAACATACGGAATAAGGTTGATTTACCCGCACCATTTGCCCCGATAATCCCAACGATTGCACCCTTTTGGAATACTAAAGGATAAATCATCAATTAAAGTGCGGTCGCCATAAGATTTGGTGAGTTTTTGCACTTCAATCACTTTATCACCTAAGCGTGGACCAGGTGGAATAAAGAGTTCGTTAGTCTCATTTTCGTTTTTGATATTCGCCAGAGTTCAATTCATCAAAGCGTGCCATACGTGCTTTTGCTTTTTCGCTTGGCGACCTTTTAGGATTTTGACGCACCCATTCCAACTCTTTCGCAATGGATTTTTGACGCGCATTTTTCAGCCGCTTGTTCTTGCTCTAAAGCGTTTCTCTTTTTGCTCTAACCAAGAAGAATAGTTACCTTCCCAAGGAATACCCTCGCCACGGTCAAGCTCTAAGATCCAGCCCTGCTACGTTATCTAAGAAATAACGGTCGTGGGTAATTGCGACAACAGTGCCCTCGTAGTCATGTAAGAATCGCTCTAACCATGCCACAGATTCTGCATCTAAGTGGTTAGTTGGTTCGTCTAATAAGAGCATGTCTGGTTTTTCGAGTAATAAGCGACAAAGTGCCACACGGCGACGTTCGCCCCCTGATAAATGTTCAATTTTTGCATCCCAATCAGGTAAACGTAATGCATCTGCCGCACGCTCTAATTGGTTATCTAAATTGTGACCATCGTGTGCTTGGATAATCGCTTCAAGATTCGCTTGTTCTGCGGCTAATTTATCAAAATCCGCATCAGGATCCGCATAAAGTGCATACACTTCATCTAAACGAGTCAGTGCATTTTTCACTTCAGAAACCGCCTCTTCCACTGCTTCACGCACGGTTTGTTGCGGTTCTAATTTTGGTTCTTGCGGAAGATAACCTATTTTTAATTCCTGGCTGTGGACGAGCTTCCCCTTCAAATTCTTTATCTACGCCAGCCATGATGCGTAAAAGGGTGGATTTACCCGCACCATTTAAACCTAAAACCCCGATCTTAGCGCCAGGGAAAAAGCTTAAAGAAATATCTTTCAAAATATGACGCTTCGGTGGCACCACTTTACCGACACGATGCATCGTATATACAAATTGCGTTGACATTAATTATTCCTCATTAAAAATGACGCCCTATTTTACTGGAAAATAGGGCGAAAATATAGAATACCAATAGTAAGATTCGCTTATATTATTACAATCACGAGTCTACTCAGTGTAAAACGAAGGGGACTACCCCATGAGGATTACAAAACTCCCCCTTAATTTAACTGTATAATTTTAGGGAACATATCAAGTGCCTTTCCTTTTTACTCATTACTCAGGAAATTTTTCTTCCAAAATTAATGCTAGCCCATCTTCATTATTGGTCGCGGTAACTACATTTTGCAGCTTGTTTAATTTCATCAGGTGCATTTCCCATTGCCACCCCAAGCCCCGCATGTTCTAACATATCCAGATCATTAAAAGTTATCACCAAACGCAATCACTTCATTGGTTTGTACGCCAAAATAATCTTCCAAAAAACGTACCGCACTTCCTTTGGTTGCACTCTTGTGCATCACCTCTAAAAAGTTAGCATGAGAACGACAAATACTTAGATGTGGAAATTTTTCCTTTAAAATAATTTCAATCTCAATGATTTCTTGAGCTTCCCAATAATTTGAATTTTATGTGGTGAACGAGCCGCCACTTCATCAAAACGGGATGAATCTCAATTTTTGTGACGCTGCGTTCAAAAATCACCCATTTATTTTCTACATCGCGAGCATGGCAATCATTATTTGTATAATAATTCACGCCAAGCAAACGGATGATCCGCCAAAACGGTATTAATGTCTAAAATATCTTTTGGATCAATTTGTACGCTATAAATTGGTTCAAGATGTTGATTCAAAAATAAGCGCGCCACTAAATGCAACAAGTACATTATTCGTTTCAAGCTGTTTCCAATAAGGCAAAAATACCTAAAGGAGAACGCGCTGAAATTGGCACAAAGGAATACCATTCGCCGTTAAACGCTTAATTGCTGCAACAGTTCGAGGGGAAATAGTATGTTGAGAGGTTAATAACGTGCCATCAAAATCACTAAATACCGCTTTATACATCATTACTCCGAATAAAGATTATTTCTCTGCTAGATAAGGATCATCAAAGCCTAATCCTTGCATAATTTGAGTTTCTAAACTTTCCATTTCTTCCGCTTCATCGTCTTCAATATGATCATAACCGAGTAAATGTAAGCTACCATGCACGACCATATGCGCCCAATGCGCCATTAATGGTTTCTCTTGTTCTGCGGCTTCTCGCTCCACAACTTGACGACAAATAACTAGATCTCCTAACAATGGCAATTCCACCTCATCGGGGCATTCAAATGGAAATGAAAGCACGTTAGTCGGGCGATCCTTGCCACGATAAGTTAAATTTAATTCATGGCTTTCAGCTTCATCCACAATACGAACCGTCATTTCAACTTCATCCCCTTCCGGTTGAACAGCCGCTGTTGCCCACTGCGCAATCTGTTCTTCTGTTGGCAAACCCTCTAGATTTTTCTGTGGCAATTTGCAGATCAACGAATATACTTCCCATTTTCACTCTCCTAAATTCTTTTTCAATTTCTGACCGCTCTTTTCACGTTCAGCTTTTACGAAACTCCGCTAATTCTTTTCGACGAATTTCATCTTGTACTTCCCATTCTTCGTATGCTTGCACGACTTTAGCCACCACTGGATGACGCACAATATCTTTGCTATCAAAATAGTTAAAACTTAATTCTGGCACTTTTTCCAACACTTCAATCGCATGGCGTAAACCAGATTTTGTGCTACGAGGTAAGTCAATTTGCGTAATATCGCCCGTAATCACGGCTTTAGAATTAAAAACCAATGCGGGTTAAAAACATTTTCATTTGCTCAACTGTCGTGTTTTGGCTTTTCATCTAAAATAATAAAACTATCATTGAGCGTACGCCCTCGCATATAAGCCAAAGGCGCAATTTCAATAACATTACGTTCCATTAATTTTTTTGCACACGCTCAAAACCTAACATTTCAAACAAAGCATCATAAAGCGGACGTAAATAAGGTTCGATTTTTCTGACCTAAATCCCTGGTAAAAACCTAGCTTTTCGCCCGCTTCCACCGCAGGTCTGAGTCAGTAAAACGCGACGAGTTTCTTGACGCTCTAAAGCTTCAACTGCAGCGGCATACCGCTAAAGAATGTTTTTCCCCGTTCCTGCTGGGCCAATACCAAAACTAATATCGTGAGTTAAAATATTATGCAAATATTGAACTTGATTTTCGCCTCGAGGTTTAATCACACCTCGTTTAGTTTTAATCGTTGTACTGAAAAACATCATTTTCAGCACGGTTCGATTCAGCTTGAGATAACATTCGGCTTTCTTGTAAAACCATATGCACATCTTCCAAATCTAACTCTTTCACTTTACCTTTTACGGGCGCAGTTTCAACATATAAATCTTGAATTAATTTCACCGCACTTTTTATCAATTTTTGCACGATGAGGTTTTTGGATCCTCTTCCACAGTATCAATATTAAAAAGTGAAATTATGACGAGCAATGACAAGGTTAAATTCTTTTTCAATAAGTTTTTAGATGATCATCAAATGCACCGCATAAAAGATTGCAAACGTGCATTATCTTGAGGTTCGAGAGTAAAGTGAAAAGCATGGGGATACTAAGCTGGTGAAAATTGCGGTTATTCTAGCGTAATTACCACTTCATGGGAAATAATCATCACTTTGTTTTCATCCCTATTCCCACTATAATATGCGCCCTCAATTATGTTACAAACTGGATATATTATGACTGAACAAAATAACCGCTACGACGAACTTAGATACTACTCAAAACCCTTTTCTTATACGAGCATTGCGCTTTTGGAAGGAAATGCAACATTATGGGGATTAACACCACCAGCACTCAAAGGTGCTAAAGTATTAGAATTAGGTTCTTCTTTTGGTGGAAACTTAATTTCTCAAGCGGTTTTATTATCCAGATACTGAATTTGTCAGGCATTGATTTAGCAGATAGTCAAATTACTCAAGGTAATGAAATTATTAAATCAATGGGATTAACAAACGTTCGTTTAGAAACAAAAAAATATTCTCGATATTACGCCTGAATTTGGCATGTTTGACTACATCATCGTGCATGGTATTTATTCTTGGGTACCTGATAATGTGAAAGATAAAATCCTTGAGGTTTGTCGTGAAAATTTAACGCCAAATGGTATTGCTTATATTTCTTACAACACCTATCCCGGTTGGAAAAGCCGCGAAGTTGCACGTGATATTATGCTCTATGCCAATAAATATACTCAGGATTTACCGCCTCTGAACAAACTCGTCGTGGTAAAGCTGTTGTTCAGTTATTCTCAGATGCAATTAAATCGATTGAGTCTGAAAAAACAAATAATAAGAGCAGAATCGAAATAACTTTGATAGTATTCAAACCAAAGGTGAGCATTACATCGCACATGAATATCTCGAATATCACAACCACCCTCTCTATTTGAAATCAATTTTGTTGATAGCCTACATCAACATCAATTGGCTTATATTGGCGATACAGATTTTCAACTTTCATACATTTCTTGGATGCCACAACATTTACGTGACATGATCAATCAATTATCTGAAAACAGATTATGTTGCACGTGAACAATGCCTCGATTATCTTTACGATGTAGCATTTAGAAGAAGTTTACTATGCCATGCTCATTTACAAGATAAACATTAACCGCACTGAGATCATAATAGACAGATTTATTAAACAAACTAACGTTTTATTAATCAAGGAAAAGAAAATAATCTGAGCAATATATTTAATAATCAAGATGTAGCAAAAATTACTTGAACACTTTATCTATCAAGTAGGTCATTTCACTATTCAATCATTAATTGATTACGTTGCTGAACATAAAGAATTTGAAAATCTCACAGAGAATGAAATTTACTCTTCTGTATTGTTAGCTATAGTCTTAGGCTATATCAATGTATTTCTTACACCATATCAAACATATACATTTGAAGATAACAAAACCTATATACCAAAACGCTTTACTCAATATTCTCAAGCTTTATTAGATGGTGCAAATCAATATATAGGGGCAGGCAATATGTATAACTGCGGAGTTGAAGATTTAAATGAACTTCATGTTTATATGATGTCTCAAATGGAAAAAAACCGACAACTAAAGCGGCTCTTAATGCGTCACTCAAAGCATATTTAATTGAAAATGGCTACAAAGACATGAACAACAACGAAAAACTCATTGATGAAGAGTTTGATTGTTCAGGATTATGTGATTCTATTTGTACAGTATTAGCAGACTTAGGTTACATCCAACCTGCTACACTATAAGCAAAAAGCAAAAATTGAAAATAAGTAACATACTAAAAGGAGATCGATTAGATCTCCTTTTTCGTCCCTAATCTCAAAATTTAAATTGAAAACTATTTGCATTTATTAAATTTTAGGAAATAGAATGAAAATCAATTCAATATAAATTAAGATCCATTCTCAAAAACAAGGAGTTTTTCAATGACATTAAAATCATTCAAAATTGCGACTCTCGCTGCCGCACTTACATTCTCAGCAAGTAGCTTTTGCTGACATTACCGTTTACAACGGTCAACATAAAGAAGCTGCAAAAGCCGTAGCTGATGCATTTACGCAAGAAACTGGCATCAAAGTGACTTTTAAATAGTGCTAAAAGCGAACAGTTAGCAGGTCAACTTAAAGAAGAAGGCGATAAAAGCCCAGCCGATGTATTCTATTCAGAACAAACATCTCCATTTGCCGCACTTTCTGAAGCGGGTTTATTAGAACCACTTTCAGCCAATACGATCAAACAAACCTCTCACCAAGGTGTACCAGTGGCACCTAAAAAGATTGGATCGCATTAAGTGGTCGTTCTCGTGTTGTCGTTTATGATCACACTAAATTATCTGAAAAAAAGATATGGAAAAAAATCAGTGCTTGATTACGCGACACCAAAATGGAAAGATAAAATCGGTTATGTACCAACCTCTGGTGCATTCTTAGAACAAGTTGTAGCCATTGTTAAACTAAAAGGCGAGAAAGTTGCGCTTAATTGGTTAAAAGGCTTAAAAAGAAAATGGTAAACTTTACGCGAAAAAAACAGTGTTGCATTGCAAGCTGTTGAAAATGGCGAAGTACCTGCAGCCTTAATTAATAACTACTACTGGTATGCATTAGCAAAAGAAAAAGGCGCAGAAAACTTAAAAAAACTCGCTTGTACTTTTATTCGTCATAAAGACCCTGGTGCGTTAGTCACTTACTCAGGTGCTGCAATCTTAAAATCATCTAAAAATAAAGAAGAAGCAAAAAAATTCGTGGACTTCTTAGCAAGCAAAAAGGTCAAGAAGCTTTTAGTTGCTGTACGTGCAGAATATCCATTACGTACAGATGTGACTTCTCCATTCAATATGGAACCTTATGCTAAATTGCAAGCGCCAGTAGTTTCAGCAACTACTGCTCAAGATAAAGAACAAGCAAATAAATTAATTGAAGAAGCTGGTTTAAAAATAAGCCCAGCTAACGTTGCAACTGTATTTTTCACCAAAAGTGAAGATACAGTTGCCACATATAAAGGACTATCTTTTGACCCGAACTCCCCCACTTTGGCTCACCATCATTATTTTACTTATTGGTTTACCGCTCTTATTACCATTTCTGTATATTCTTTTCCGTGCGATTGAAGTCGGATTAGATCGTAGCTTTGAGCTTCTTATTCGCCTCGAGAATGGCGGAATTACTGAGCAACACAATGCTTCTCATGGTCTGTGTAACCATTGGATCCATTTTTTTCTCGGTACGCTTTTGTGCATTTTTACTTGAACGATATCGCTCGGCAAAATCATTTTTTTGAAGTGGCGATGAGTTTGCCACTTTGTATTCCAGCCTTTGTGAGCTGTTTTACTTGGATCAGCCTCACCTTTCGAGTAGAAGGTTTTTGGGGAACGATTGGCATCATGACATTAAGCTCTTTCCCACTCGCTTACTTGCCAATTTCAGCTACACTTAAACGGCTAGATCGCTCCCTTGAAGAAGTAAGCCTTTCATTAGGAAAAAGCCAAACTTACACATTTTGGCACGCTATTTTTCCGCAATTAAAACCAGCAATCGGTAGTAGTTTATTGCTAATAGCATTACATATGCTCGTAGATTTCGGTGCAGTTTCAATTTTGAATTACCAAACATTCACCACAGCGATTTTCCAAGAATATGAAATGTCTTTTAATAACAGCACCGCAGCACTACTTTCCGCTGTATTAATGGCAATTTGTAGCATTATTGTGCTGGGAGAAACATTCTTCCGTGGTAAACAAACGCTTTACAACAGTGGCAAAGGCGTTACTCGTCCTTATCCAGTAAAAACACTTTCCTTTGGCAAACAATGTTTAACCTTCGGATTTTTCTCTAGCATATTCATCTTAAGCATTGGCGTGCCTGTAATTATGTTAATTTACTGGCTTATCGTGGGAACTTCACTCGAAAGTGCGGGTGATTTTTCAGAATTTTTATCGGCATTCAGTAATTCATTTATCATTTCAGGCTTAGGCGCATTGCTTACCGTAATTTGTGCGTTGCCATTGGTTTGGGCAGCCGTACGCTATCGTAGCAAATTAACCGTTTGGATTGATCGCTTTACCTTACCTGTACACGCCGTACCTGGCTTAGTTATCGCATTATCGCTGATCTACTTTACGATCAACTATGCCAACAGCTTATATCAAACCTTTTTAGTTATCATCGTGGCTTACTTTATGCTCTATTTACCAATGGCACAAACCACACTTAGAGCCTCACTTGAGCAACTTTCTGATAATATTGAGAAAGTCGGACAAAGCCTAGGACGAAGCCCATTCTATATTTTTCCGGACTTTAACATTACCAGCAATGCTACCAGGCATTGCGGCAGCATTCTCTAGTATTTTTGAATTTAATGAAAGAGCTTACTGCAACACTTTTTGCTCACGCCAAACGACATCAAAACCCTTTCTATTGCCGTTTGGGAATATACCAGTGATGCGCAATACGCTGCGGCAACGCCTTATGCCCTAATGCTCGTTCTCTTTTTCGGGGATTCCTGTGTTTTTTTATTGAAAAAAATATGCATTTAAATAAAAATGATAAATAATCCGTTATTAACCGTTAAAAATCTCAATAAATTTTTAATGAACAACAAGTTCTTCACGATATTTCCTTTACCTTGCAACGAGGTGAAATCCTCTTTTTGCTTGGCGCTTCTGGTTGTGGAAAAACAACGTTATTACGAGCGATCGCTGGATTTGAACAACCCAATACTGGGCGAAATTTGGCTAAAAGAGCGGTTAATTTTTGGCGAGAATACTAATGTGCCAACGCAACAGCGCCATCTAGGGTTATGTGGTGCAAGAAGGGTGTGCTGTTTCCCTCACTTAAATGTCTATCGCAACATTGCTTACGGATTGGGGAAATGGAAAAGGGAAAAAACGGATGAAGAGAAAAGTGCGGATTGAGCAGGCAATGCAACTCACTGGAATTAGTGAACTGGCAGAACGTTTTCCTCACCAACTATCAGGCGGACAACAACAACGTGTGGCTCTAGCTCGAGCACTAGCGCCGAAATCCAGAACTGATTTTTATTAGACGAACCTTTTAGTGCCTTAGATGAACATCTTCGCCAGCAAATTCGTCATGATATGCTAAAAGCACTACGTCAAAGTGGTGCATCAGCGATTTTCGTCACCCATGATCGTGATGAAGCATTACGTTATGCGGATAAAATCGCTGTTATCCAACAAGGAAAAAAATTTTGCAAATCGACACGCCTCGTACACTTTTATTGGTCGCCTAATCATATTGAAACCGCAAGTTTTATTGGTGACAACATCGTGCTATCAGCGAATCTGATTGATGAAAAACACAGTTCAATGCCAATTAGGTAATATTCCTGTAAAAAAACAAATCAATCTCGCTAAAAAAACAAGGTAAGATTTTTGCTTCGTCCCAGAACAATTTAGCCTGTTTAAAACATCGGAAAATCCAACCGCACTTTTCAAAGGGCAAGTAAAAACAAATCGAATTTAAAGGGAAAAATTACCGCTATTCAAATTGAAAATTAATGGCTACGCAATATGGATTGAGAACATCATTTCCCCGATTTATCTATTGGCGATGAGCTGCCTATTTATTTGCATGGGAAAAGGGCTGTTTTTACCCTAAAGAATAAAGCCTTATCTTCAAGATAAGCTTTTATTTTAAAACAATATTCAGAAAAAAATTTGTTCAAGATTTGATATTAAACAGTCTGCGCCTAAAAATATTTTCCCCTTTCCATGCCTGTTGCAATATGTCTGGAGAAAAATTGCTGGCTTGCCAATTCAGCTAACGGCAAATAACTGATATGCCAAGGCTCCCGCCCCACTTTCTTATTGGACTGCATATTCATAAAAGGCAAAAGCAAAAATCAAAGTGCGGTAAATTTTCAGTAAGAAATTCACTCAATTCAAAGAAATAGCCACCTTTTTCATATTCCCAAGGCTCCAGCTGTAAAGATTGCCCCTGTGGCAAAAGATCAGGATCGAAAATATCCACTTCCGTTCCCCAATGATGACGGCTCGCCCCTGGGCAATGCAGACCAACGTAAAGATCGCTCTGACATTTTTGCCAGTCATCTAATTGGCTCAAATCTAATGCTTTTCCTGCGTCATCATGGACTTTTCTCTCGCCCTTAAATTTGCTGTTCCAAATAAGCTGTTGCCGTTCAAAAATCACGAAAAACTACTCGCTGGCTGTAAATTAAAGCCATTTTTGCCGCACTTTGTTGCAAACCTTGAAATGCTTGCACAGCTTGTGTTTGCAAAAATGATTTGATGAATGAGTTGCGGGTAAATTGACTAAATGCTCACGAGACTTTCCTGTAAGCATTTCTGGCGTTAATTTCATTTTAGCTATCCAATAAATTCACTAACATTTTGTGATAAATTTCACCGCACTTGCCAAGGTCTTCTACACTGACGCATTCATTTACTTTTATGAATTGTTGCGTTAAGTGGACCAAATTCCACTACTTCAGCGCCCATCAATGCAATAAAACGACCGTCTGACGTACCACCACCTGTTTCGGCCTTTGGCGTTATGCCTGTGATTTCCTCAATAGCGGATGTTATCGAATCTAATAATTTACCCGGTTTTGTTAAAAACGGTTTACCTGATAAATTCCATTCAATACGATATTTCAAATTATGTTTTTCTAGCATTTCAGCCACTTTTTGCTTGATGATTTCATCCGTGACTTCTGTGCAATAACGCAAATTGAACTGAATATATAACTCGCCTGGAATCACATTATTACTTCCTGTCCCCGCATGAATATTAGCAATTTGTAGGCTTGTTGGAGGAAAAACTCATTACCTTCATCCCATTGGTAAGTCGTTAATTCTTGCAAAAAATGGGGCTGCTTTATGGATTGGATTTTCGGCTAAATGCGGATATGCCACATGCCCTTGAACTCCCTGAACATAAAGATTTCCTGTAATTGAGCCGCGGCGACCATTTTTTACAACATCGCCTAAGTTTTTAGCACTCGATGGCTCGCCAACCATACAATAAGTAATTTTTCATCACGCGCCATTAAAGTCTCAACCACACGCACGGTACCATCTTTTTGCGGCAGCCTCTTCATCAGAGGTAATCAATAATGCAATGGTGCCTTTATGATTAGGGATTTGCTTTTACATATTCTTCTGCCGCCACAATCATTGCAGCAAGGGAGCCTTTCATATCCGCTGCACCACGACCATAAAGCATGCCATCAATAATCTCAGCAGAAAACGGCGAATACGACCATTGATTTTCATCGCCTGTAGGCACAACATCCGTATGACCTGCAAAAAGCAATAACTGGCTCACCCGCTCCGTGTTTTGCCCACAAATTCAGCGTATCATTAAAAGGCATCCATTCAATTTGAAAAGCCTAACTTTTCTAAACGTTCGGCAATAATTTGCTGACAGCCTTCGTCATTCGGGCTAATAGACGGGCGACGTATTAAATCTTGCGCCAACGAAATCACTTTTTTTCTCATAAAAACTCCTAAGAAAAATAACCGCACTTTTAGGCAAAAAGCAGCCTGATATTCCTTTTCATTAAAAACCAATTAATGCCTTTCCCATCTTGTAAAAATAATTGGGCGTTTAATCAAGGTTGGATTCTCAGCCAACACGGAAAGTGCGGTCGTTTTATCAAGAGAATTTTTAACTTGCTCATCCAAATTACGCCAAGTTGTACTACGTTTATTCACCAATACATCCCAGCCAAATTGAGCTTCTGCTTGGGACTAAAAATTCAAATCTAAACCATCAACACGGTAGTCGTGAAGTTTGTGTTCAATATTGTGATCCGCCAGCCATTTCAAGGCTTTTCTTCACTGTATCGCAATTTTTAATACCATAGACTATTAGCATAATATCCCCTAATCTTTCATTTGTTGTTTTAATAAATTTACTATATCTCTTAGAGTTTCTAATTCATTTTTCTCTTTGTTTCAATAATTCATCTTTTATGTTTTAATTCTAACTTTAATTTTTCTACTTCTAACTCCGCTGCTTGATTACCATAATAGTTATTACGAAAATGATTTTGATTATTTTCTCCACCAACTAAAATAACGCTGCTATCATGGGTAGATACCAAATCCAAAAGATCTCATTTGTAGGACTGATGCTATCTGTTTCAATTTATGAAGGCTATATTCGTTTCACCTCTTTCAATTTTTGCATATCCAGCCACAGACATATTCATTCTTTCAGCCATTTCCTCTGAGACCATTGATTCAACTCTCTGAATAATCTTACTTTCTCATTAACGCTCATTTTAGACCTCATATTTTGTCAAGTAACAAATAGTATAGAACATCATTACAACAACTATCTTTTTCATAATATCCATAAAATTATAATTTCTAAGAATATACACTGCATGAAGATTTTAACCTAAAAGTCAATTTAGTGTCGTGTTTTTATTCATACTACGTTTAATTTACATTGGAGTATATATGAAAAATTGTAATGATTTTATTAGCAACATTTACTTTAGGTACATTTTCATCTTTTTGCTAACGCAGGAAGATGTGATCATTATTGGCAAACCGCAAAAGATGGCTCAGTCTGTGGAGATCGTGCCGCTGATCGTCGCCCAGGCGGACAATAGAAAAGACTACATTTATCTTATTTACAACTAAGTGATGAAAATAAGTTAGGGTGGTGAAATAAATAAAATAATCTATTCAAAAATAGATTGAAACTAAAAACGCCTTGGAACTACACCAAGGCGTTTTATTTATTATGCCAACAACTTATTAATGCGCTTAATAAACACAGCTGGGTTTTCCAAAGAGCCACGCTCTGCCAACATAGCTTGCTCAAGTAACAATTCCACCCAATCAGCAAATTCTGTTTCATCTGCAATATCAGCTACTTTTTCACTAAATGGTGTTCTGGATTCAGTTCAAAAGTGTATTTTACTTCTGGTACAGGTTGCCCTGCAGCTGCAAAACAATTTCGCCATTTGGGTCGTCATTTGATCATTATCCGTAGAAACTACCGCTGGTGTATCCGTTAAATTGTGAGTTAAACGCACCGTTTTCACGCGTTCACCAAAGCAAGTTTTTCACACGCTCAATAAAAACTACCAAAGGCTTCATCTTGTTGTTTTTGTGTTTCAGACTCTTTATCCGCTAAATCGCCCTAAATCCAAATCTGCTTTCGTGATACTTTGTAATTGTTTTACCATCGAATTCAGTTAAATAGCTCAACATCCATTCATCAATGCGATCAGAAAAGCAATAAAACCTCAATGCCTTTCTTATTGAATAATTCCAAGTGTGGGCTATTTTTCGCTGCAACATAACTATCCGCTGTAATGTAATAGATAGCTTTTTGCCCCTCTTTCATACGCGAAATGTAATCTTCTAAAGAGACAGTTTGCTCGCTGCTATCATTATGTGTTGAAGCAAAACGCAATAACTTCGCGACAGTTTCTTTGTTAGCAAAAATCTTCTGCAGGGCCTTCTTTCAAGACTAAAACCAAACTCTTTCCAGAATTGAAGATATTTTTCTGCATCATCTTTTGCTAATTTTTTTCTAGCATTTGTAATGAACGCTTAGTTAATGCTTTTGCGTAATGCAGCAGTAATTTTGTTATCTTGTAAAATTTCACGAGATACATTTAATGGCAAGTCATTGCTATCGATTAGACCACGCATAAAACGTAGATAATTCGGCATAAATTGCTCAGCATCATCCATAATAAATACACGTTGAACATAAAGTTTTAAGCCGTGTTTATGTTCGCGATTAAATAAATCCCAAGGTGCTTTCGCTGGCACATAAAGCAAACTAGTATATGCTTGATTTCCTTACACTTTGTTATGCGCCCAAGTCACAGGATCAGCAAAAATCATGGCTTAAGTGTTTATAAAACTCTTTGTATTCCTCATCGGACACATCATTTTTAGAGCGCGTCCAAAGCGCATCAGATTTATTAATTTTCTCCCATTTTTCACCGCATCTTTGCCTTCATCATCGTATTCTTTCGTCAGCATTTCCACTGGCAAAGCTCAATATGGTCAGAATATTTACCGATAATTTCACGCAAACGCCATTCGTTTAAAAATTCTTTTTCATCTTCGCGTAAGTGCAAAATCACATCAGTGCCACGAGATTTTTTCTCAATATCCGCCACTGAATATTCGCCTTCGCCCGCAGATTCCCAAAGTACCGCTTTATCCGCCTCTTCACCAGCCGCTCTAGTTTTTACAGTCACTTTATCTGCCACAATAAAAAGCAGAATAAAAACCCACACCAAATTGCCCAATAAGTTGGCTGTTTTTGCTTGATCTTGACCAAGTGCGGTTAAAAAATTCTTTTGTTCCTGATTTTTGCAATCGTTCCCCAAATGATCGATGACTTGCTCACGAGTCATACCTATGCCGTTATCACTAATCGTGATAGTTCCTTTATCCGCATCAAAGCTAACACGCACACGTAAGTCGCCATCGCCTTCATATAAAGCAGGATTGGAAAGCGCTTTAAAATGTAATTTATCTGCTGCATCAGAGGCATTAGAAATTAATTCACGTAAGAAAATCTCTTTGTTGGAATACAAAGAATGAATCATTAATTGAGTAGTTGTTTGACTTCAGATTGAAGCCACGAGTTTCTTGATTTTGTGACATAATTTTTCCTTCATAAAGATAAAAATTGAACGTCACAGATATAAGAATAAAAAGAAAAGATTTCAAGGGGAAAAGCAAAAGTGCAGATGGTGATCTGCACTCCAAAAAGTTGGACTCAACAAACCAACAATTGAGGTGCAGATTTTTTTATGGGTAAACACTACACAATCGAATTTAAATTACAGGTTCTTCAACCTATTCTGAATCGAAAAATGAGTATCAGAGAAGTAGCTCGTTTTTACAATATTCCTTCCAACGCCTTAGTCTGGACATGGTTGAAACGGTTTGAAAAAAGTGGCATAAAAGGACTTATTCCCCGTAAACCATCAGGACGACCGCCGATGAAACCTAAATATGCAAAAATGCCACCGCCACCCAAAACTGAAGAAGACCGTTTACGCCTGAGAATTTTACAGCTTGAAGCGGAGGTAGCCTACCTAAAGGAGTTGAGAAGGCTCAGACTTCAGGACGAAGCCGAGCAACGGAAATTATCCAAAGGTTAAGAACACGCTATCCGTTAAAATGGCTTTTAGGCTTTGCACAGTTAGCGCGTAGTACATTTTTTGCGAAACTTCAGATTAAACCGGATAAGGATGAGTTGTTGAAAAAGACCATTCAACGCATCAAAGCCAATCATCCTGATTATGGCTACCGACGCGTTCATGCCTGCTTTGCCAGGCGTAAATCATAAAAAAGTCCAACGCTTAATGCAGACACTTGGGCTTCAAGTGCGGTCAAGAAAAAGCAAGAAATTTACGACCTATCGAGGCACGATAGGGGTGATAGCACCGAATCATCTTGAACGCGATTTTAGTGCAACGGCCCCGAAACAAAAAAATGGGTGACTGATATCACCGAGTTTAAGGCGAAAGATGGGAGTAAAGTCTATTTATCCCCAATTTTAGACTTATTTAACAATGAGGTAGTCTCCTATAATCTCAGCTATTCCCCAAACTGGGCGCAAGTAGAGGACATGTTAATGCAAGCCGTCAAAGGATTAAATAAAGCTTGTGGTGTGATTTTACATTCAGACCAAGGCTGGCAATATCAAATGGTAGCTTATCGTCGAATTTTAGCTGAACATGGCATCATTCAAAGTATGTCGAGAAAAGGGAATGGCTTGGACAACGCCGCGATGGAAAGTTTCTTTGGGTAATTAAAAACGGAATGTTTTTATGGTCGGGAATTTAACAGTAGAGAGGAGATAGTTGATGCCGTCAGGGATTATTTGGATTACTATAATCACCGACGGATTCAACTAAAATTAAAAGGACTGAGTCCGATACAATATCGAAAACAATCCTTTAAATAACAGTCTAACTTTTTTTGGGGTCAGATCAATTTTTATTTTATGATTTTTGATCATGTATTTTTGATATCAATCAGCGTAGAATCATTTATTATTACAAATAATAAGGACAGACTTTGTGAACAAACAAACAAACAAACAAACAAACAAACAAACAAACAAACAAACAAACAAACAAACAAACAAACAAACAAACAAACAAACAAACAAACAATACTAACACCTTTCCGCCAGAGGCACAACTCCTTTTTAAGCTGAGGAGATACATCTACTCTGTGTTGTGTGTATGTCTTTTTCTGCACTTCATCGCACAAATCCATTTCATTTTAAAGAAAAACATTATTCTTTAGTCTCGCTGTGTTTTTCAACGTTAACACACGGCTGGGATTTTCGTTGTCTTTTTCATTGTAAAACATAAACGAAGAATCAAATCGAGGTTAGTATGAATCATATTTATAGAATTATTTTTAATCGGGCATCAGGTGTTTTTCAGTGGTATCTGAACTTGCCAAAGGCAAGGTAAAATCTGCAAAAACATCGGTAAAATTAACCGCACTTTGTATGGCATTGGTAAGTGGTATGACGTTGGTAGGTGAACCTTCATCTACACCAGCACCTCCTGCTAATAATACTCAAAAAGAATTAACAGATTTAAAAAGCGAAATATCAAGCCCAACAAACAAAAATAGAGGAACAAGAGAAAAACTATCTGTATTAGAAAAATATGTTGGCACAATACCTTACGAGAAAGTAAAAGATAAAAAAAGGTGCGAAAATTAAGAATCTTGAAGATGTCGCTATTGGTGTAGAGGCTAAAGTAAATAGTGCGGGCGGTGTTGCAATTGGCTATAAAACGAATGCTACGAACAATGCTGTGGCTATAGGTAATAGTGCAAGCACTTACTTGGTTGCAGGTTATAGCGTTGCAATTGGCTATGGTTCTGTTGTTGAAAAAGTAGGTGGTATTGCTTTTAGGCGGATACGAAACAAAAAGCTAAAGCTGCTAATTCAATTTCGATTGGTATATTGAGTACGACTGGTGAAAAAAGCTCATCAAGCAATATCTATTGTGCAGGCTCAAATGCTTTAGGCAAAAATTCTACCGCATTAGGGCAGTGGAGCAAATGCAATAAGTGATAGAACAGTGGCGCTAGGAAGTGGTGCAAAATCCTACGATTATGCTGGTATATCCATTGGAGATTATGCTTTATCTCGTGGAGAAGATACCATTTCTATTGGGGAGAAATAGTAAAACTGAATATGCATCTGATTATTCCATTGCAATGGGTAACGGTGCATACGTTGGTAAAAACGTTCCCCTGCATCAGGCAGCATTCTTTATATAGATAAAAGAGCGTGATACTCGTAGCAGATGGTGGTGTTGGCGAAACGGGTAGTCGTCGTACTAAAGGTAGCGATTATAGTATTGCTAATCCAGCACCTGAAAAACGATATAAAAAGCTCAATAGCCATTGGTTTAAACGCAAAAGCTATGGCTTCCAAACCATCGCCATAGGCGGCACATGAAGAGCATCAGGATCTGATTCTTTATCTGTTGGTATTGGGGCTGAATCGCGAGGGCTTTATTCATCTGCACTTGGAGCTCAAGCCATTGCTTATAAAGATTATTCTTCTGCATTTGGGCATTTTTCGCTGCTTTCGCAGAAAAATCATTGGCTTTAGGAGATAATGCTCGTATTAACGAGGGGCGTAAATGGCGGGGTGGCTTTAGGTTCGGATTCATTTAATAATCGTGATCTTGGAATGGTCGGATATGACATTAGTGAGCAGGCAACAAAATTTGAAATAAATGGAAATCAAGTTAAAACAATGTTATTGGGCGAAGCGGGTAAAAAAATATCAGGAATTACAAGCTGAAATTGATCCATTGAAAAAGGCTATGAAAAAGAGCGTCAAAAATTATGCTGATTTGGCAGAATTGCGTAATATTCTTTACGATTTACCGAAAAACAAGAGGAAGTTGATGGGTTAAAACCAATATGGAAAAAAATTGAAAGCTGCAGCTAATCCAAATCAAGCTGAGATTGACAATGCGACTAAATCTTATGAAACAGCTAAAAATGAATTAGAAAAATGCAGGAAAAATTGACCGCTCTTCAAAACCAAAACAACCATTCAAGAAAAGGATTATGATAAAGCAAAACCACTAATTGAAGCTAAATTAACTGAAACAGAGAAGAAAGCAGATAAAAGCCGAATCAGACCTAAATAAAAACAACAAGAGCAAAATAAATTAGTTGCAACTTGGAAAGAGGCACTTCAGGTTCGGTTTCAGTGGGGAATGAAAAACAGGCATAACCCGCCAAATTACTGGTGTAGCAGCAGGTACGGAAGACACTGATGCCGTAAACTTGGCTACAGTTGAAATCGGCAGGCTTGCGTTTTGCGGTTAATTCCGACAATCAGGTTTTGCGGGCACGGATAAAACCCACAACTTCTACAAACAGGTGGGCGAAACGCTCTCTATTTTGGGCGAGAGTGGGGTTGGCTACAAAGCAGATTTGTATAGCAGTCGTAACTTGATTACTTATCACGACAATGACGGTATTCGCATTGCAATGAAAACTAATCAGTATTTGAGCGCTTAACCTTAGTCAATAAAAGATGATCCGAGTAAATCTTTAGAACTTTATGCTAAAACAGGCGATGATGGTAAAGCCCATTTAATTCAGGCAGAAAAAGCACCTGAAACAGACAATGCAGTCAAGAAAAACCACAAACACCAAATACTGGAACAGACGGTAATCACAACACAGCAGGTCAAGACGGTGCTAACGGACAAAATGGACACGCTGGTGGCACAGGCTCGACAGGTAATACAGGCTCTGCAGGTAATCAAGGTGCTGATGGTACAGCAGGTCAAGGCGGTACCAACGGACAAAATGGACAAGCTGGTGGTTCAGGTTCGACGGGTAGTCAAGGTTCAAATGGTTCGACAGGTCAAGGTGGTGCCAACGGACAAAATGGGCAAGCTGGTGGTGTAGGGTTCAACAGGTAATGCAGGTTCTGCAGGTAGTCAAGGTTCAAATGGTACAGCAGGTCACAATGGTTCGGCAGGTCAAGGCGGAGCTAACGGACAAAATGGAGCTAACTCTAATCACGGTATAAATGGTAACAATGGTTCAAATGGACTTTCTGCCAATGAAACTGATCTCACTCGTGCAGCAATCAAAGGATTGAATCAAGCAACTGGCGAAATCAATCGACAAATCCGAAAAACCACTCGTGAAAGCCGTGCGGGTATTGCCGCTGCAATGGCAATGGGGCAAGTTTACCCAGTGCAAGGAAAAACGCTTTACCGTTGGCGCGGCTGCGGGTACTTATCGAGGACAATCTGCTGTCGCAGTTGGGGTTCGTTATACACCTAAATCGAATATGATCATTAGCCTCTCTGGATCTGCCGATACCAATAATGGTGTTGGTGCTGCAACGAGGGGGTAAGTTTTGGGTTTTTAGTTCATTTTAGTAATCCAAAATCAATAACGGTGATCGCCTTAGACGATCACCGTTAAATTAAAAGTGTTTAATAAAAAGACTTTTACGTATTGTAAAATTAGAATCCGTAACCTACACCAACTTTCGCACCATAGTTATTAACTTTGGTATTATCAAAACTACCTAGACGATTGTATTCAACACCGCCATTTGCATACCAGTTACCATCTAATTTATATTTTAGCACCTGCTACAACACCATTAAAGCCAATTTTAGTTTCAGAAGAACTTTTATATACTTGGTTAGCTCGATTATCATATTTGAATTGAGTTAGCTGCAACACGAGCGCCTACATAAGGTTCAACTTTAGAATTCGTGTCAAAATCATATAATACTGATGCACCTAAACCGTGAATTTTCGCACCATCAACTTTTCCATGATGAGTATAATCACCCTGCAACACGTGTATTTCCTAATTTATAACCAACCGCTACACGAGGTTCAACTCGAGTATTATTGCTACCGTTTGCTTTGAGTTTGAGATAAACCGATATCGCCTTCAGCAGCAGATATTCGCATTTGCAACAGAAGCAAAGGCAAATGCACCAACAATAACGGCTAATAAAGATTTTCATTGGATAACTCCTTTATTTATTGAATGAAACTGGAAGAATATATCACAAAAATTATTTCTGTTTCATCGACAAAAACTAATTTTTCCTTACATTTTCTACATAAATATTTCAATCTTTTTCTCTTACTATTCTATTATGACGGCGAATACTTAGAAAATGTGTTTGACATGCACAACGATATTCAAAGGTTTTCCTTGCACACTTTTTACATCAAATTGATGACAAGTATCCGCAGGAAGATTAAAAATTTCATTCATTACAAGCTGCCACTCTTTCCCATGATGGTTTTACACGACCAAACATTTGATACACAATCAAATGCGCAAGCTCATCGAACAACTTGTCGAATAAATTCATCTGATATTTTCTAATAACAAAGTGCGGTTAAATTTTATTTCATGTAGGTAAGCCACTCCCTGCCTTTTATGCCACGTAACTCATAATTTACCTCAGGCATTGTAAATTTTCGCTTAAAATAAGCCTCTGCAAGCAGCAAAGACTGATTCAATTTGCGTTGCACTTGCATTTTTAAATGACGAAATGGAATTTGCTCTATTGATGTCATGATTGAAAAAGAAAAACCGCTAGATAAGCGGCTTTTATATAATTTACTAAATTAAAAATAAGATTATTTTAATCCTGCTGCAACACGTAATTCAGCTGCACGATCCACTTTTTCCCAAGGGAATTGCTCACGACCGAAAATGACCATAAGCTGCTGTTTCACGATAGATTGGTTGGATTAAATCTAACATTTTAATTAAACCATAAGGACGTAAATCAAAAGAATTCACGAACTAATGACACTAACAATTCATTCGCAACTTTTCCAGTTCCAAAGGTTTCGACCATGATAGATGTTGGATCAGCCACACCAATCGCATGAAAGTTGAATTTCACAACGATCTGCAAGACCTGCTGCAACAATATTTTTGCCACATAACGTGCTGCATAAGCAGCTGAACGGTCAACTTTAGATGGATCTTTTCCTGAGAATGCGCCACCACCATGACGAGCAGCACCACCGTAAGTATCTACGATAATTTTTACGACCAGTTAAACCACAATCCCCATCGGTCCACCAATAACAAAACGGCCAGTCGGGTTAATGAAGAATTTTGTTTCTTTAGAAAGCCATTCACTTTGGTAATACAGGCTTTGATAATTTCTTCCATCACACCTTCATGTAAATCTTTTTGGCTAACTTCTTCAGAATGTTGAGTAGAAAGCACAACCGCATCCACACCAACAATTTTATTATCTTCATATTTTAACGTTACTTGGCTTTTTCGCATCTGGGCGTAACCAAGCTAATTTACCGCTTTTACGCACTTCAGCTTGTTTTTCCATTAAACGATGAGCATAGTGATAGCAGCTGGCATTAATACATCCGTTTCATTGGTGGCATAACCAAACATAATACCTTGGTCGCCTGCGCCTTGATCTAATGGATTTTCACGATCAACGCCTTGATTAATATCTGCAGATTGTTTACCAATCGCATTAAGCACCGCACAAGAATGGCCATCAAACCCATTTCAGAATGTTCGTAACCAATATCACAAATCACTTTACGCGTTAAATTCTCAATATCGACCCATGCTGATGTTGTGATTTCACCACCACCAATGCCATACCGAGTTTTTACGTAGGGTCTCTGCAAGCTACTCGTGCTTTTTGGATCTTGTTTTAGGATTTCATCAAGTACCGCATCAGAAATTTGATCGGCAATTTTATCTGGATGCCCTTCAGATACAGATTCAGATGTAAATAAATAGCTAGACATATTTTCTCTTTTTCTTTAAATTTAGATGTATTGACGTATAGACGTCTATAATACGTATTTTTAGCTTAATAAGCAAGCGCTATTATTGATTTAATCGTCGAGGAATAGTCAACCAATTACGCAAAAATTTGCTCACCAAAGTCTGACATATAGACTCAGGATGAAACTGAACACCATAAAATTGGTAACGATTTATGCTGCATCGCCATTACCACATCTTCATCACAAAGTGCGGTGATTTCTAGACAGCTAGGAAAATCTTCTTTTCTGTACGCCCCAAGAATGATATAGCCCGATATTAAATTCGCTTGGAAGGCTAAAAATAATGGAGAATTTGACCGCACTTTTAAAATTCGTTTTCTGACCGTGACGGACTTTCTCTAAGTTATACAATGTACCACCAAAAATTCACATAAGGTTTGATGTCCCTAAACACACACCTAAAATAGATTTTTGCTGATAATATTTTTCCAACATCGAAAAAGTTGTGGATAAAGCTCGTGGTACATCAGGGCCCTGGTGAAATCAATATATGACTATAGTTTTTCCAGCTGTACTTTTCTTTTCAAATCTTCCACGTTTAAAACATCATAAAGGCACATTTAATTTTCGAATTAAATCTACCAAGTTAAAAGTAAAAGAATCGTGATTATTAATGATGAGTAATTTCATAACCGCTCGGCATTCGTTATAATCAGGCAATTTTACGCAAAATGACACAAAAGCACAATGCAACATTTTATTGAACAGGCTAATCATTATGGCAAACAACGCACGCCATTTTTCTTTCTCATTGATTTTGAAAAAGAAAAACCATTGATTTGTCCTCTTGAAAATTCTGCACAACAAGGCATTTATTTTTGATATTTTAGGGAAAAAAGAAATAGCACAGTTTCTCCACAACCTCTCCCTCTTAATTTTACCAAACATCCAATGCCCTTCTCGCGTTATCAACAAGGTTTTTGAACTTGTTCAAAGTGAATTGCAAAAAGGCAATTCTTATTTATTGAATCTAACTTATCCTCACTGAAATTTCAGGTAATCTGTCACTTGAACAGATTTTTCATCAAACAAATGCACCTTATAAATTGTGGTTACAAGATCAATTTGTTTGCTTCTCACCAGAATGTTTTGTCAATATTCATGACAACAGCATTTTTACTTATCCCATGAAAGGGACAATTAATGCGTCTCTGCCCGATGCAGAAAAATCAGTTACTCACAAATGAAAAGAACAACGCGAGCATTACACAATTGTTGATTTGATGCGTAATGATTTATCTATGGTGGCAGAAAACATTCAGGTGAAAAATTTCGTTATATCGATCGCATCAAAACACAAAAAGGCGAAATACTGCAAAACCAGTTCTGAAATTTACGGAAAAATTGAATGAAAACTGGCAAAATCAAATTGGTGATATTTTAGCGAAACTCTTGCCTGCTGGGTCTATTAGTGGCGCCCCAAAAGAAAAAACCACACAAATTATTCAACAAGCAGAAAAACAAAAACGCGGTTATTACACAGGAATTTTTGGCATATTTGATGGTGAAAACACTACAAAGTGCGGTAGCAATTCGATTTATTTCTCAAGTAGATGAAAAATTTTATTTTTCATAGCGGAGGCGGCATTACCATTCATAGCAATGCAAGATGAATATGAAGAGTGTTAGAAAAAGTCTATTTACCGATTGAAGGTACTGATTAATGTATCCTCTATTTGAAACCCTTTGTATTGAAAACGGAAAATTCAAAATATCGATTTACACCAAGCGCGATATGAACGTAGTTTGCGTGAATATTATGGCAAAAGTGCGGTGAAAATTTTTAATCTTTTTCACTCATTCAACTTCCTGCGCCCTTACAAAATCAATTAGTTCGCTGCCGCATTGATTACAATGCCGAAACCACACAAATTCAATATTTTGAATACCATCGAAAAATTTACCGCACTTTTCAACCTGTAATTTGTGACGATATCGAATATAGCTTGAAATATTCTGATCGCAGTTTAATTAATACATTGTTTGCTCAACGTAGTGCTTGTGATGAAATTATTATTATCAAAAAATGGAAAAAGTGACAGATTGTTCCATTGGTAATTTAATTTTCCGCCAAGGGAGAAAAATGGTACACACCAGACACGCCATTGCTTTTAGGCACTAACGAGAAAAAAATTATTACAAGAGGGGAAAAATTCAAGAACGCACAATATTCCAAGAAGATATTGTCAATTTTGATGAAATTAAAATCATTAATGCAATGAATACGCTCTAAAAACTGGTATTACCTCTCTTTACAAAAATTTTTTAAAATTTTATATTGCCTAGCGACTTGGCTTAACATGACACTATAATCATAAGGAAAAATATGGCACAACCTCTCCAAACATCATTAAAAACTCACTTCCTTCTTGGACTAGCTGTACTAAGTGCTACCTCTACCGCTCAAGCTGCAGGTAAACTTACCGTCTATTGCAGTGTTCAAAAATACAACTCAGAACAAGTGACAAAAAGCATTTGCTCAAAAATATCAAATAGAAACACAGTTCATTCGTAATAGCACAGGGACCATTTTAGGGTAAAATCAAGTCTGAAAAAGAAAATCCTCAAGCAGATGTTTGGTATGGGAGGGCACTATTGAACCGCATTTACAAGCAGCCGAGTTGAACTTGTACTTGAAAAAAATACCGCTCCCCAATACAAAAACATGATTATGCCCAAATTCAAATCCTTAATGGCTCAGCGCGGTGATTTTCACATCTGTTATTTACCTAATGGAAATGGGAATTGGCATTAACACTAAAAAAACTAGCCTCATTGGGGATTACGCCACCAAAATGTTTCGCCGATTTAACCAAACCTGAATTCAAAAATGAAATTCAATACGCAGACCCACGTGTTTCAGGAACCGGTTATTCGTTATTAAGCACGCTCATTTCTCTATGGGGTGAAGAAAAAACGAATGATTACTTAAAAGCCTTGGATCACAATGTTTCCCAATATACAAAAAGTGGGCTCGCAACTAGTTATTTGGCAACGGGTGATGTCGCAATTGATATAGGTTTCATGCTCAATTATGCTAAAGAAAAAGAATAAAAGGCGCACCCGTTGAAGGTGTTTTTACCTTGTGAAGGTGTTGGATACGCATTAGGGGCTGCAAGCATTATTAAAGGGGCGCGTAATTTAGATAACGCAAAATTATTTATTGATTTCGTATTAAGCAAAGAAGCTCAAGAAATTCCTTGGCGATTTGGCGATTCTTATCAGTTACCGACCAATATTTATGCCCAACCAGCACCAGGCTTTTACACCCGCAGACAAACTTAAGCTTATAGATATGAATTTTATAAAATTTGGATCTGATAAAGAAGGTAAACGCTGATTCAACAATGGATATCAGACATTAAAGAAAGAGGTTAAATATCCTAAACAAAACAGGAAATAGAAGAGGCACATTACCCTATTTCCTGTTTTATATTCACTAAAATTTCAACCGCACTTTACCACAGTAAACATTCCCCTGCCCTTCTCTCATAAAACCCAATTAGGGTTAAATTATGCTCATTCGCCATTTTCACCGCCAAATCTGTAGCCGCGAAATTGTCACTAACATCTCTATACCGCAAAGCTATTGTTTTTGAACCATTTCATAACTCGCGCGACTAGAGGCTAAAATAAAGCCCTGAGGTTTATCAGTTTTTGCATACCAACCAAGTAGCTTATCTGGTGCAACATGTCGCCCTACATCCTCACGAATTGCAAGCATATTGCCTTGTAAATCAAAAAGCACAAGCGTGTCGCTCCTGTTTGTTGAGCAAGTTGTTGATGAATTTGTAATGTGGTTAAGCAACTATCTAACCGATTAATATCAAACTGAAAGGTTTGCTCTAATTTTTAGGGAAGTGTTTATAAACTTGATTAAGCTGCTCTGTACCACAAATACCACAACCAGTTCTCCCAGTAAGGTTTCGACGATGTTCTTTTTAATGCCATAAATTTTTCGACTAGAAAGTTCAATTTGAACTTCTATACCATTACAGAGCTTCTATCACGTCAATACCATAAATATCGAAGGTTTATCAATAATTCCTCTGTTGAGAAAAACCCAATGCAAAATCTTCTAAATTCTTTGGTGAGCACATCATCACGGCATGAGAAAATACCGTTATAAACAAAGAGAAACTGAGGGATTTCAACAGCAGATCATCCTCTTTCTCGGTTAAAAGTGCGGTAATTTTTCTTCTTTTTATTTGTTCTAAACAAATAGATTGGGTGTCGTAAAAAGCCAGTTCATTTCTTGTTATATCCATTACATGCATGTAACATTTTTGTTAAATTTGTTTCATTTTTATGATCTGAATCACTTATTTTTAGCAATCTAATGTAATTTGATTATAGATTTATGGTTAAAAATCGTTATCCTTAGGCCCGCTTAAATTGGTGTTTTTTTGCTATCGCCTTTTTATGTTACCTTTCGATAAGGCTATTTTATCGAAATCAATCAAATTATCTAAGCGAATTTTTACTATCTAAAATCTAAAACACATTAACGCTCACTGTTAGTGTAAAGGAGTGATTATGCAGATCTCAAGAAGAAAAATTCTTTAAGGTCTGTGCAGGTGGTATGGCGGGAACTTCAGCCGCAATGTTGGGCTTTGCGCCTACAAGTGCATTGGCTGCACCGCGTGAATATAAATTATTACGCGCATTCGAATCTCGTAACACCTGTACATATTGTGCCGTAAGCTGCGGTATGTTGTTATATAGCACTGGAAAACCTGCTGATACATTAAGTGGCCACACCAGCACAAATACTCGTTCTAAATTATTTCACCTTGAAGGTGATCCAGATCATCAGTGAAGTCGTGGTGCACTTTTGCCCTAAAAGGTGCTGGTGCATTAGACTATGTAAATAGTGAAAGCCGTTCTTTATATCCTCAATATCGTGCACCTGGTTCTGATAAATGGGAACGAATTTCTTGGCAAGATGCAATTAAACGCATTGCTCGCTTACTGAAAGACGATCGTGATGCTAACTTCGTTGAAAAAGATGCAAGTGGCAAAACCGTGAACCGTTGGACAACTTCGGGTATTATGACTGCATCAGCCATGAGCAACGAAGCCGCACTACTAACTCATAAATGGGTGCGGATGTTGGGTATGGTACCGATGTGTAACCAAGCGAATACTTGACACGGACCAACGGTAGCAAGTCTTGCTCCATCATTTGGTCGCGGTGCGATGACAAATAACTGGGTTGATATTAAAAATGCCAACCTTATCATTGTTCAAGCGGTAACCCTGCTGAAGCTCACCCTGTTGGCTTCCGTTGGGCAATTGAAGCAAAGAAAAACGGTGCGAAAACTTATCGTTATCGATCCACGCTTTAACCGTACTGCCTCTGTTGCAGATTTACATGCGCCAATTCGTTCTGGTTCAGATATCGCATTTTTAATGGGTGTCATCCGTTACTTATTGAAACAAACCAAATTCAACACGAATACGTTAAACACTATACTAATGCTTCATTCTTAGTTGACGAAGGTTTCAAATTTGAGGACGGTTTATTTGTAGGTTACAACGAAGAAAAACGTAACTACGATAAATCTAAATGGAACTATCAGTTTGATGAGAACGGACAGGCTAAACGTGATATGACATTTACAACACCCTCGTTGTGTCATTAATATCTTAAAAGAGCATGTTTCTCGTTATACCCCAGAAATGGTTGAACGCATTACAGGTGTAAAACAAAAACTCTTCTTACAAATCTGTGAAGAAATTGGTAAAAACCTCTGCACCAAATAAAACGATGACGCATCTATATGCGTTAGGCTTTTACTGAGCATTCAATCGGTACACAAAATATTCGTTCAATGGCGATGATCCAATTACTTTTTAGGTAATATGGGTATGCCTGGTGGTGGCATTAATGCATTACGTGGTCACTCCAATGTGCAAGGTACAACAGATATGGGCCTATTGCCAATGTCTTTACCAGGTTACATGCGTTTTACCAAACGATAAAGATACACTCTTACGAGCAATACATTAACGCGATTACACCAAAAGATATTGTTCCAAACCAAGTGAACTATTATCGTCATACTTCAAAATTCTTTGTTAGTATGATGAAAACCTTCTATGGTGATAAAGCAACCAAAGAAAACGGTTGGGGTTTCGATTTCTTACCAAAAGCAGATCGCTTATATGACCCAATTACTCACGTTAAATTGATGAATGACGGCAAATTACACGGTTGGATTTTACAAGGCTTTTAACGTGTTAAACTCATTACCGAACAAAAACAAAAACTGTTGCAGGAATGAGTAAGTTAAAATTCTTAATCGTGATGGATCCGCTTCAAACTGAATCCTCTGAATTCTGGAAAAACTTTGGTGAATCAAACAACGTAAATTCTTCAGAAATTCAAACTGAAGTCTTCCGCCTACCAACAACCTGTTTTCGCGAAGAAGATGGTTCAATTGTAAACTCAGGACGTTGGGCGCAATGGCACTGGAAAGGTTGCGATCAGCCAGGTGAAGCATTACCAGACGTTGAAATTCTTTCTATGATTCGTGAAGAAATGCATCATCTTTATCAAAAAGAAGGTGGTCGCGGTATTGAATCCTTTGAAGCAATGACTTGGAACTATGCTCAACCACACTCACCAAGTGCGGTAGAGTAGCCAAAGAATTAAATGGTTATGCGCTTGAAGATCTTTATGATCCAAACGGCAACTTGATGTACAAAAAGGCCAATTACTCAATGGATTTGCACATTTACGTGATGATGGGACAACAACATCAGGTAACTGGTTATATGTTGGTCAATGGACTGAAAAAGGTAACCAAACCGCAAATCGTGATAACTCAGACCCATCAGGTTTAGGTTGCACCATTGGTTGAGGGCTTTGCATGGCCTGCAAACCGTCGTATACTTTATAGCCGTGCATCATTAGATATCAATGGTAATCCTTTTGGGATAAAAACCGCCAATTAATCAAATGGAATGGTAAAAACTGGAACTGGCATGATGTAGCAGACTATGGTACACAACCACCAGGTTCTGATACTGGACCATTTATTATGTCTGCTGAAGGTGTAGGGTCGTTTTGTTTGCAGTTGATAAAATTGCAAATGGTCCAATGCCTGAACACTATGAGCCAGTTGAAAGCCCAATAGATACTAACCCATTACACGCTGCAGTGGTAAGTGATCCTACAGTACGTATTTATCCTGAAGATAAAGAATTTATCGGTTCAAATAAAGAGTTCCCATTCGTGGCAACAACTTACCGATTAACGGAACACTTCCATAGTTGGACTGCACAATCTGCATTAAATATCATCCACTAGCCACAACAATTTGTGGAAATCGGTGAAAAATTAGCGGCAGAAAAAGGCATCCAAAAAGGCGATATGGTAAAAATTACTTCTCGTCGTGGCTATATTAAAGCTGTTGCCGTGGTTACGAAACGTCTTAAAGATCTCGAAATTGATGGACGTACCGTACACCATGTAGGTCTTCCAATTCACTGGAATATGAAAGCCTTAAATGGTAAAGGTAATCGTGGATTTGCTACTAATACCTTAACACCATCTTGGGGTGAGGCAAACACGCAAACACCAGAATACAAAAACATTCTTGGTGAATATTGAAAAAGTTGGGGAGGCATAATATGGCTGGGAACTGCTCAAGGCGTTCAAACGCAAGACGTTATTAAAAATCTCCGCAACTTCAGGCTTAACACCTGCACCACGCGCGAGATCATAAAGTTGAAGTCGCAAAAATTAATCGATGTTACTACCTGTATTGGCTGTAAAAGCTTGTCAGGTGGGCTGTTCAGAGTGGAATGACATCCGCTCTGATGTTAATGCTCAGTGTGTGAGGGATCTACGATAACCCTGTTGATCCTCAATGCAAAAAGCATGGACAGTAATGCGTTTTAACGAAGTAGAAGAAAAACGATCGTTTAGAATGGTTAATTCGTAAAAGATGGTTGTATGCACTGTGCTGAACCAGGCTGTTTGAAAGCTTGTCCATCACCAGGCGCAATCATCCAATACGCCAATGGTATCGTAGATTTTCCAATCTGATAAATGTATTGGTTGTGGTTATTGTATCGCGGGATGTCCATTCAATATTCCTCGAATGAATCCTGAAGATAATCGAGTATACAAATGTACCCTTTGCGTGGATCGCGTATCTGTAGGTCAAGAGCCTGCTTGCGTGAAAAACCTGTCCAACTGGTGCAATTCGTTTCGGTTCTAAGGAAGAAATGAAAGTATACGCAGAACAACGCATTGCTGAATTAAAAGCACGTGGTTATGAAAATGCGGGACTTTACGATCCTGAAGGTGTTGGTGGTACACATGTAATGTATGTATTACACCATGCAGATAAACCTGAACTTTTATTCAGGGTCTTCCGAAAAGATCCCAAGCATTGATCCAAGCGTTACTTTATGGAAAGATGTGTTAAAACCAGTTGCAGCAGTGGCAGTGGGTGGTTTAGCCCTTGCAGAAATCGCACACTACTTAACTGTTGGTCCAAATGTAGAAGAAGATGTGGAAGATCATCACCACGAATTTGAAGAAGAAAAATCAACTAAGGGGGAAAAACCATGAGTAAAATTGAAATTAGCAACGATACTCGCGTTATCCGCCATAGAACGCCTGCGCGTATCAGCCACTGGATGTTGGTAATTTGCTTTTTATGACAATGTTTCACTGGGGTTGCCTTTTTCTTCCCAGATTTTGCGTGGTTAACAGAAATTTTGGGAACACCACAAATTGCACGTGCAGTTCACCCGTTCACTGGGATATTAATGTTCTTTGCTTTTATTTACTTAGCTTTATTATACTGGGATCACAATATTCCAGAAAAATGATATTCGCTGGGCAAAAGGCATATTAGAAGTATTAAAAGGTAATGAGCATGCTGTAGCTGATAATGGTAAATATAACTTTGGTCAAAAATGTTATTTTTGGACATTAAATTTAGCTATGGTGACATTATTAGTAACAGGCATCATTATGTGGCGCCAATACTTCTCATTACTTCTCAATTCCAGTATTGCGTATTGCAATTTTGCTTCACTCATTAAGTGCTTTCATGCTATTCACTGGCATCCTAGTACATATGTATATGGCATTTTGGATCAAGGGCTCTATTCGTGGTATTGTTGAAGGATGGGTAACTGTTCGTTGGGCGAAAAACACCATCCAAAATGGTATCGTGAAGAGGTGTTAGAAGCACTAGAGAATGACCTTATTAACGATGACAAAGGTGGGAAAACCAAAGTATTGATTTAAAAGGCTTTGGGAAATAACTCCCTAGTATGAAAAAGTGCGGTTAAATAACCGCACTTTTTATTAGTGACAATCAGGTATCTTATGAGCATTAAAAATTCTTTCAGAGGATGAAATTAAACAAAAAGAACGCTTATGATGTTCCACCTGTTTTTGTTGCGAATCCTAAAAACCTTTACCAGCGTCGTGCAAAAACGTCTGCGTGATTTAGCGAAAGATCATCCACTAAGCGATTGCTTAAATTTTGCTGCAGATATTGTAGAAAGCCAACTTTCTACATTAGAAAAATCCTTTACCGGCTCATCCATTTAAACAGTTAAATGAAATTGAGCCCTTAAATACAAAACTTTTCAACGGAAATAATATTTGGAGAGAATATCTCGCAGAAATTATTCACGAAATAAAACCTAAAGCTAATGAACAAGTATTAGCAACTATTGAACAGCTTGAAAAAGCATCATCTTCAGAATTAGAAGATATGGCAACTAAACTTCTTACTCAAGAATTTAACTTAGTAAGTAGCGATAAAGTCTGTTTTTCATTTGGGCAGCCCTGTCCCTCTATTGGTTACAACTCACTCAACAAATTCACATAATAGCCAACTGGAAAATACTGAAAATCTCCATCACTGCCCTGTTTGTGGCTCATTACCTGTTGCAAGTATTGTACAAATTGGTACATCACAAAGGTTTACGCTACTTACATTGTAATTTATGTGAAAGTGAATGGAATTTAGTACGCGCACAATGCACCAACTGTAATAGTCACGACAAAGCTCGAAATGTGGTCGTTAGATGAAGAGCTTGCACTTGTTCGTGCTGAAACCTGTAGTAGCTGTGAAAGTTACTTGAAAATCATGTTCCAAGAAAAAAAGATCCTCATGTAGAACCAGTAGCCGATGATTTGGCTTCTATTTTCTTAGATATCGAAATGGAAGAAAAAGGTTTCGCACGCAGCGGATTAAATCCATTTGTATTTCCTGCAGAAGAGCATAAAAATATAGCCTAGGACAACATCCTAGGCTATATCATTTCTATCTATAAAAACAGGCCATTACTACGGCATTTTCTCGTCCACCACTGGGTTTCGGATAATAATTTTTTTCGAATATCGACTTCATTAAAACCAATTTTTTTCATACAAAGAAACGAGCGGGGTTAGACTCTCTAACTTCTAGCCATAAGGTCTGAACACCTTTTTTTCTTTTCAATCGAGTGATTAACTCATTCAACAATAATTTCCCCCAATCCATTACCTTGATGAGACGGTACAATAGCAATATTAAACAAAGTCGCTTCATCCAATACTGTTTGGCAAATAGCAAAACCAATAATCTGATTATTCTCTATTAATTTTAAATTGAGATAACGCTCACCTTGATTATTTTTAACGTACCAAATGACCAAGGGAACCAGATGTGCTTGCTGCTCGATTTCATACAATCGCTCGAAATCACTGACTTCAATTTGAGAAATAATAGACATAATTAAGGCTGCTGAATTTGTTGCCACAACTCACGTTTGGCTTGGTGATTAGATTGAAATTGTTGCCAACTTGGCGAGCGATAAACACGCTCAGCTTGCATGCAAAATGATAAAGTGCGGTCAATTTTGTCGTTATTTTCTGATAGCACCCAGTAACGAATAGGCTGCCTACATTCGATATGTTGGATTTGATCGTAATTCAAACATAAGCAATCTTCTTTTAAGATCAAGGCTGAGTAGCACATCAGCCAACAAAAGGCGAGCCACTTATATTTTCATCAGAAACAGTGATAAAGCGAATATTCTCCGCAACACTAATTCCTACCGAACCTTGTAGCACCTCTGGGCGATATAACGTCCACTGAAAATGCCCATTTCTTGTAAAAGAAGATCGCGTCTATTCATATTAACGAGCAATACTATCAAATGGATAATCGACTAATGCCTTAATAATCGCACGTTCTTCAGCCTGTGTAGGTTCCACTTGATATGAGGTATAACTACGATAAGCAATAATATTTTTATCTTTATGTACTAAAAGCCACATAACGTTTAAATTTATCATTGGCACAAGCATAATAATCATGAATATCTGATTTCACAGCCTGTAACTGGCAGGTCTCTTTATTTTTGGCAAAATAACGTTCCGTAATAGCTTTCTCATGAGAAACATCAGTTAAATAGAATGTGTCACTTAGCACAGCTTTACGAGCCTCACTGTTTTTACTTAATGCTAGACTCACAAAACGAGGATCGTCACCTTTTACTGCTTGTGTTTGTTTCACATATTTCTCGCCATTGAATTCAATTTCGATGCCTTTAGCTGAAATACGCTGAAACTGTGCATCTAACTTTTGTAATACTTCAGTTTGAGCTGGCGTTAATACCGGCTTTGATACTTTAGATGCCTTTTTGAGGCGTACCTTGAACAAGGTCGAGAACTTGACATCCAGATAGTAATGTTGCCATTAAGGCTACAGAGAATTTTTTTCATAAAGGATTTTCCTAAAATAGTTTTTAATCAATTTTTATTAATAATTTTTGCTAAAAATAGCGCGTAATTTTTAACTAATAACCCACAGGATTCAAAGCGTGATTTCTCTAGAAAGCCAAGTTTTTAGAACGACATCTTTCATTTTTGATGGTAAATCGGTATTATTTGCTGGCGGTATTTCTGATAATTTTCCTCAAACATTAGCCTCTAAATGCCAATCAATCCAAATTTGGAGTTGCTATTTTGACTATGCAAGAACGCAAAGTGCGGTCAATTTTTTTCCGTTGAATTTCAAGGTCAAGCTGATTTAATCGTTTATTATTGGACTAAAAACAAACAAGAAGTCAATTTCCAACTCGCTTCAACTATTAGCTCAGAGCACCTATTGGCCAAGAAATATTAATTATTGAGAAAACCGTTGTGGCGTGCGTTCAGTAGAAAAAACATTAGCACCCCTATGGAGAAATAGCGAAAATTGACTCTGCTCGTCGTTGCGGTTTATATCATTTTTCACTACAAAACAAACCTCACTTTGAACTTAAAAATTTCTGGAAAACCTATCAACATTCTACGCTACAAGACTTAACTATATATAGTTTACCTGGGGTATTTAGTGCAGCGGAATTAGATACGGGCACCGAACTAGTACTTTCAACTATTGATAATAAAATAAAAGGAAAAAGTGCTCGATCTTGGCTGTGGAGCAGGGAGTAATTGGCTCTATGATACGCTCTCCTAACGCACAAATTACCATGACTGATATTCATGCGATGGCATTGGAATCAGCGCGTAAAACACTTTCTGAAAATCAATTACAAGGCGAGGTTTACGCCAGTGATGTCTTTTTCTGATATAGAAGGAAAAATTTGATTTGATCATTTCTGAATCCTCCATTCCATGATGGCATTGATACCGCCTATCGAGCGGTGACAGAACTCATCACGCAAGCAAAATGGCATCTCAATCAAGGTGGAGAATTACGCATTGTCGCCAATGCATTCTTGCCTTATCCCGAATTACTCAGACAACATTTCGGTGATTACGAAGTTGTTGCTCAAACAGGAAAAATTTTAAAAGTGTATTCAGTTAGAAATTAACTCACAATAAAGGCGGATTTTTCCGCCTTTATCATTAATAGATAAATTCTCTTACTAATGAAAGCACTGTCTGAATATCAGAGGCAGACAACTGTCCTTCCTTTACAAATTTTACTTTTACCATTTTTATCTAATACGATAATCGCACTTTTCTTTGGCATTTAAAGCCCATGCATTTTTACCGCACTTTTATCATCCAACACAACTTGGCTATGTGGATTCTCTACCTTACCTTTCTCCGCACTACTTTTCACAAACATTCCTGTACCAACAATAGCATCATCAGCATTAATAATTGTTGTTGTTTGATATTTTGCAGGATTAAAATGTGACACTTAATTGCATCAATCATTGCTTGATTTTTCTCTTTTGCTGAAGTTCTTCCCGCTAAATGATGCACGATTCTCACTTTTCAGGTAGCGTAGAAGATGTCCAAGATTGGAATGCAATATCCTTTCCATTTAACACAATTTCCCCATAATCAGATACTTTCACAGCAGGTAATAATTGATCTATTTGTAAATTATGTGCAAACGTAGAACTGCTCAACATCGCTAACCCCAATCCCAGCACTAAAAATTTTTTCCGTAATTTCTCCAAAACTTTATCGAAAAAGCCCACCTTATGTTTATTTTGGCGAACTTGACATTTTTGCTATACTCGCGCGCCTATTATATGCTAATCAAGAAGGAAAACCCAATGGATCAAATGCCTGCTTGTCCAAAATGCCAAAGTGAATATGTTTATCACGACACGGTTAATTTTGTATGCCCTGATTGTGGTAATGAATGGAATAATAATGAACAAATTGAAACTGATGATGATCAACTCATCGTCAAAGATAGTAATGGTAATTTACTTACCGATGGTGATGATGTGCTACTCATTAAAGATCTAAAATTAAAAGGCTCATCAGAAGTATTGAAAAAGGAACAAAAATTCAAAAATATTCGCCTAGTTAATGGCGATCACAACGTAGATTGCGGCAAAATTATGCTTAAATCTGAGTTTTTGAAAAAAGCTATAATAAACCGATTCTTATTCCAGAATCGGTTTATCATTAAACGATTCCACCTGATTTCATCAATTCAGCATGTGCTTTTTCTGTTCTTTCATCTTAGCACTTGTTTCTCGACGCTGCTTTGAAAGCTCTGCATTACGAATAGTGTAATCATCCACTCGTCCTTCATAATCATCTCGCATACTTTCAATAATTCCCGCACTTCTTCAATGCTCATATCGTCACGAATATATTGATTCAAATTATCTAACAATAATACTCGTTTTTGGTTATCACGAATTTTTACGGTTGTTGTCTTCCATATCACGTTTAATCTTATTCTTTAAACGATACATTCGGACATACTCAACACATCCTGGAAAGATTGCTTATTTACATTTTTCCATAATTACTCTCTTTTTAAAATAGACAAAGTGAACTTCACTAATTTAGCTTTTTCATCTATTCGTCAAAAACCTTACCAATAACTTTTAACAACATTCCCCAAAATTGATGGATTTTATTTAAAAAGCGTTGATTATCCGCTTTTGTAGTGATAAAAAGAGACCAATATCATTCATAAAAATAAAGGAAACACAATGTCACAAGTCTTTAATTTTTAGTGCAGGTCCTGCAATGATTTTCCCAGAGTTCTTCATAAAGCACAAAGTGAGCTCACAAATTGGCTTGATCAAGGGGTATCTGTCATGGAAGTCAGTCATCGTGGCAAATACTTTTATGGAGCTTATCACTCAAGCTGAAAAAGATTTGCGTAATATTTATCATATTCCTGATAACTACCGTGTCCTTTTTCTTACAAGGTGGTGCGCGTGGTCAATTTGCTGCAATCCCAATGAATTTAATCGGGAAAAAAAGGGAAAGCACTTTATTTAAATAGTGGGCATTGGTCTGCCACAGCAGCAAAAAGAAGCGCGTAATTTCGGAGAAATTGATGAAATTACAATTGTAGAAAACGGAGACAAAAACGCGTATTACTCAACTCGATTTTAGTGATATTGCGGAACAATATGACTATGTTCACTATTGTCCGAATGAAACTATTAGCGGAGTTGAAATTTTTGATATTCCTAAAGTGGGAGATGCCGTATTAGTTGCAGATATGTCATCAAATATCCTCTCTCGCCAAATAGATATCAGCAAGTTTGGAGTGATTTATGCCGGTGCACAAAAATCTTGGCCCAGCAGGGATTACATTAGTCATTATTCGTGACGATTTAATTGGTCATGCCCGCAAAGACACGCCCTCTATTTGGAACTATGCGGTTGCAGCGTGATGCCGATTCAATGATAAATACGCCACCAACCTTTGCATGGTATTTATGTTCCTCTAGTATTTAAACATATTCAATCAATAGGGTGGCTTAGACATTGTGCTAAACGCAATACATTAAAAAGCGCAAACGCTTTATAATTACATTGATTCAAGCAAACTATATGAAATGTTGTTGCAAAAGAAAATCGATCAACTATGAATGTGACTTTTATCACTGGTAATGCTGAACTCGATGCAAAATTTGTAGCTGAATCAACTGCAGCGAGCTTACAAGCATTAAAAGGACACAAAGTCCTTGGAGGAATGCGTGCATCTATTTACAACGCCATGCCATTAGAAGGGGTAGAAGCGCTGATTAAATTTATGAAAAAATTTGAAGCAGAAAATAGCTAATCAGAACAGGCTTAACGCCTGTTTCTATAATATCCACAATATGAATAAAAAACGTATAAAAAAACAATGCAGTACATTAACATCGCCAATCAAGGGGTTAAATCCCTTTCACCTTACCAAGCAGGAAAGCCAATAGAAGAACTCGAACGTGAGCTCGGCATTTCAAATATTATTAAACTCGCCTCAAATGAAAATCCATTTGGCTTTCCGAAAGTGCTAAACGCGCTATAAATGCACAGCTAAATCAACTCACACGTTATCCCGATGCCAATGGTTTTTGAACTCAAACAAACTATTGCTCAAAAATTTGGTGTTCAACCTAACCAAATTACGCTTGGAAACGGATCAAATGATTTACTAGAACTCTTTGCCCATACTTTTGCTAGTGAACATGATGAAGTCATTTATTCACAATATGCCTTTATTGTCTATCCACTAGTCACTAAAGCAATTAATGCTGTAGCAAAAGAAATTCCCGCTAAAAATTGGGGACATGATTTAAACGGATTTTTAGCCGCTCTTTCCGATAAAACGAAGCTTATTTATATTGCTGAATCCAAAACAATCCCACAGGTAACTTTTAACTGAGCAAGAAATCGATGCTTTTTAGAGCAGATTCCTGCAACTGTCATTGTTGTGTTAGATGAGGCTACACAGAATTTACCCAAAAAGAAGAGCGCATAGATTCTTTTTAGTCTTTTAAAAATACCCTAATCTTATTGTTTCTCGCTCACTTTCTAAAAGCTTATGGATTGGCTGGATTACGTATCGGTTACGCAGTATCTAATCCCGAAATTGCCGATTTATTAAATCGTGTTCGTCAACCTTTTAACTGTAATGCATTAGCATTAACGGCAGCAGTTGCCGTGATGAATGATGATCATTTTGTTGGAAAAAGTGGCGGAAAATAACCGCTCAGAAATGATTCGCTATGAAACATTCTGCCAAAAGCACAACTTAGAATATATTCCTTCAAAAGGAAACTTTTATTACGATTAATTTTAAACAACCTGCTGCACCAATTTATGATGCCTTATTACATGAAGGTGTGATTGTTCGTCCAATAGCAGGCTATGGAATGCCAAATCATCTTCGTATAAGTATTGGTTTGCCAGAAGAAAATGATCGATTTTTCACCGCACTTTCTAAGGTGCTACATCTCCCTCTCATAAAAATAGGAGCTTTTATGACAAAAGTAACAATGATGGGTAATCCCATTGAAGTAAAAGGCCATTTTTCCACAAAAAGGCGAAAAGTAGAAAAATGTACACTTTTACAAATAAAGATTCTAGCTGATGTAAGCTTAGGGGATTTTTCTGGTAAACGTAAAGTCCTTAATATTTTTCCCAAGTATTGATACTGGTGTATGTGCAACGTCTGTACGAGTATTTAATCAAAGAGCAGCCACATTAGAAAAATACTGTCATACTCTGTATTTCAGCTGATCTCCCTTTTGCACAAGCACGCTTTTGCGGTGCCGAAGGATTGAAAATGTAAAAACACTATCAACCTTCCGCCATAAATCCGTACATGATACGTTAGGCGTTAATATCACTACAGGTCCAATTGCAGGATTAACTGCGCGTGCAGTCATTATTCTTGATGAAAATAATAATGTCATACACAGCGAATTAGTCTCTGAAATTAAAAATGAGCCGAATTATGATGCGGCTTTGGCTGTGCTATAACTTACATTAGCTAATTAAAATATCCCTATTTGCAAAAACTAGGGATATAATAAAAGAGCGGTCAATTTTTCTTAATATTTTACACATCTACTAAAAATCAAAATTGCCGCCTCACCGCCCCATTCTCTTGGCGCTTGATGTAATGCCCTGCACTTTGGGATGTTGTACTAGCCAACGTGGAATTTGTTTTTCAATGTAAAGGTACCATAGCCCGTCATGATACTGGCACAATCAATATGCTCATTTTTCACAAGCTAGTAAAAGTGCGGCTAATTCTTGCTTAGCTTGTTCACGGGTTAAACCATGTAAATCTAAAAACAATTCTGGCGAAAAATCTCCACGACGAAGTTGTTTTAATAAATGGAATCTTCCCCCATCACGTAAATATTTCACAACACCATCATGCTCATTCAGTAACGGTTCATATTCATCAGAAAAAATAGAACAATGTATCTTCTTTCGCTCGTAATTCTTTTCAATTCTATCTGATCACGTTTTTGGGCGGGGGTAACAAAAGTATCTTGTTTAATTGGCTTAATGCCTTTAGTTTCCGCACGGAATAAATCAAATTCGTCTTGCATTTTTCTCATTAATTTCAAATTTTTGCGTATCATATCATAGTTCTACATTCTCATCTGTGGTATAACTAGGCCAAATTTTCATACCGAATTTTATACTAACTTTTCTACTCACTTTTTATGGAGAAATGCGATGGAAACCTCATAACTAAGAATTAGTTGCAACTATCTTGAAGATAATGTTGCAAACGAACTGCAAACCATTCAAGATTTTTCTGCGTTGGACGTATAGCATTCTCAATCGTTCTGATATTTACTTCGGGCAAGGGCACGATAATCCTTGGGATGAAAAGCCTGCAACTCGTTTTAAGTGGCTTACATTTACCCATTGATTTACCTACCGAATTATTTAACAGTCGATTAACCCCATCTGAAAAAGAAACCTTAGTTCAACTTGTATAACCCGAATCGAACAACGCGTACCGGTGGCATATTTAACAAATAGTGCTTGGTTCTGCGGTCACGAATTTTATGTTGATGAACGAACCATTATTCCACGTTCTCCAATTAGTGCGTTAATTCAAGATCGCTTTGAAGATTTAATTTCACAAGAGCCGAATCATATTCTCGATCTATGCACAGGCAGTGGCTGTATTGCCATTGCTTGTGCTTATGCTTTCCTGAATGCAGAAGTGGATGCGGTAGATTTATCAGTTGATGCACTTAATGTCGCGGGAGATCAATATTTCACGCCATCAATTAGAGCATCGCGTATTCCCAATTCAGTCAAACTTATTTGAAAATATTTTTGGGACAAAAATACGATCTTATCGTGACCAATCCACCTTATGTGGACGAAGAAGATCTCGCAGATATGCCGGAAGAATTCCATTTTGAACCAGAGTTAGCCTTAGGTTCTGGCCATGATGGCTTAAACATTACCAAACAAATTTTGAAACAAGCGCCAGATTACTTAACTGAAAATGGCGTATTGGTGTGTGAAGTGGGCAATAGCATGGTGAGCTTAATTGAGCAATATCCAGATGTTCCCTTTGAATGGATAGAAACTTAAAAATGGCGGACTAGGCGTATTTGCTATTCAGCGTAAGGATTTAGTGAAATATCACGATCTATTTTAATCTTTCAAGTGCGGTGAAATTTTAATATCAATTTCAACCGCACTTATAAAAACTCATGGCGCGTTATTCAACGCGTGCTTTTTCTTTTTATCATTTGACCCTATGAATTTACAAAAACTTTTACTTACTCGGCGTTTCTTTTCCACCCTTGCCTTTTTCTGTGCAAACGGTATTTCTGATTTATCTACAAAGTAAAGGATTGAGCAACAGTGAAATTGCCTTTTCCTTATCACTACTCTTTTTCTCAAACCAAGCCCTTTCCATTCTTGCCGGTATTTGGGGCGATCGCTATGGTTTAGCCAAAATGATGTTGCTCGGCTGTTTTTAGATGTGATAGCTTATATTTTCTTTCTCGCAGCAGATAATTATTTATTGCTTCTTATTGCGACCACTTGTTTTTGGTTTTAGGTAGTTGCTTATTTGGAACCAATGCCAAAGCGTGTTTACTTGTGTTGGCAGGAGATGAATACAAAGAAAAAACTCGCTTGCAAGGGAAATACCTAAAAGTGACATCCATGTCATCCATGTTTGCGCCGCTTTTAGTCATCCCATTTATTAAATACGAACATATCGACTTGCTCATTTGGGTCTGTTTTTCAATGGAAGCCGTATTATTCGCCTTAATGGTGAAGCCTTTCTATCAAATTCAAACCTTACAAACGTTGGTAAAATTTCGCTTTACACAAATCAAAAGAAAATTATTACAAAAGAATTCCTAATGGTGCATTTAATGCTCTTTTTACCTCTTGCCATTGCGAGCTCTTTCTTTGTCATTTTCCCATTTTTATTTAACAATAAACTTGGCATGCCTGAACATTCGCCGATAGCATTATTTGGCAACGGCTTACTCACCGTACTATTACAAAGCTATTTTTTTCCCGAAAATTAATTTAACGCTCAAACAAGCGGCATGGGGTTGCCCTCTGTTGGCTATTGGAATTATCGTGCCTTGGTTTATCACCTCACGTTATCTCTCCGTATTTTTCAGCCTATGCCTATCTTGTCATTTTTACCGTCATTGAAGTATATGCCCTCACAGCGATGGCAAACTTATTAGTAAAATTTGATAATGGCACTAATCGTGGTTTTATTTTTGGCGCATCGAGATTATTGCTTTCCATCGCGACAGTTGGTGTGATGAACCTTGTTCCAGTTCTATTTTTAGTATAAAAAGTGCGGTTGAAATTCTTATTAAATTTCAACCGCACTTTACACCATATAAATAAAATTATTTCACTTCTAATTCAATGCCTTCAAATAATCGCTTCACGGCATTGTTATCACGCAAACTCTCCGCCTTTTTCAACAACAGGGCGTGTTAGTGCGGAGAAAAATATTCCATAAAATCATACATATAATTACGTAAAACGTACTATGTTTAAAAAGCAATATTTGTCATACTGGCACGGAATAAATGACTCGCATCAATTGCAGCAAGATCCTTGTCAAGCTCAGTATGCGCCATTGATGCCATAATACCCACACCTAATCCTAAGCGCACATAAGTCTTAATGACATCCGCATCAGTAGCTGTAAATACAATATTAGGCAATATTCCTGCGCTATTAAAAGCATAATCTGAGATCGGATACGCCTGTAAAACCAAAGGTGTAAGTAACAAGAGGATATTTTCCTAGTGCTTCAATCGTTAGTTTTTCTGCATTAACTAAAGGGTGATCTGGTTTTACAATGACGGAACGGTTCCACCAATAACAAGGTAATTGAATTAAATCATCATACAAATGTGGGGCTTCAGTTGTAATCGCCAGATCCACTTCACCGGACATTAACGCATCGTGAATTTGTGTTGGTGAACCTTGATGAATATGTAAACTCACATCTGGATATTGTTTTAGAAAAACGTTCAACAACTGCAGGTAGCATATAACGAGCCTGCGTATTCGTTGTCGCAATACGTAGTACCCCATGATTAGGTTGCGTATATTCATCTGCTACCGCACGAATACCTTTGGCTTTCACTAATAACTCACGTGCAATCGCAACAATTTTTCTTGCCAGCAGGTGTTACTGCCTTTAATATGTTTGCCATTTCGCTCAAAAATTTCAAGTCCAAGTTCATCCTCTAACAGACGCACTTGCTCACTTATACCGGGCTGAGAGGTATACAGCGCATTCGCGGCTTCTGTGACACCTCAAATGTTGATTTACAATCTCAACAATATAGCGCAGTTGCTGCATTTTCATAAAAGTCCTTATTTTTATAGCGTTTGCTCAGTTCAGAATAACGTTTTACTGCTTTTACGAATTTGTCCTGATTTTTGGACGGCGACGTGGCTGTGTAACATCTAATTTCGTTTCAGTTTCAACCGGTAATCCCACAAGTTCACGCAAGTAATTGACGTTTTCAAGATCCATTTCTTCCCAGCCACCACGAGGCAAACCTTTCATCAGTTTGATATTGCCGTAACGAATACGAATCAGACGGCTGACTTGAATTCCTTGGGATTCCTACAAACGGCGAACCTCACGGTTACGCCCTTCCATCAAAGTACGTCATACCATTGGTTGATACCCACACCACCTGTAAATTTAATTTCTTTAAAGTTGGCAGGCCATCTTCAAGTTGAACGCCCTTGCGTAAACGCGCTAACATTGCATCATCAACTTGACCAAATACACGCACAGAATATTCACGTTCAACTTCACGACTTGGGTGCATTAAGCGATTTGCTAATTCACCATCAGTAGTGAAAAGCAACAAACCCGATGTATTAATATCTAAACGCCCCACTGCAATCCAACGAGAGCCCGTTAAACGCGGCAAACGATCAAACACGGTTGCGCGCCCTTCTGGGTCACTACGAGTACAAAGTTCACCTTCAGGTTTGTAATACATTAACACACGGCAAATTTCTTTCTGTGCGTGGCTAAGATTAATGATTTGGCCATCAATACGCACTTTCACGCCAGAATGTACGTCAATACGATCGCCTAAAAGTCGCAATTTTTCCCCTCTACGCTCACTCGGCCAGCGGAAATCATCGTTTCAATTTCACGACGAGAGCCTTGTCCAGCACGCGCTAAAACTTTCTGTAATTTTTCGCCCTCTACTTTAGGTTGATTCGAAGCTTTTACAACAGGTTTCGCTTTTTGGCTTAGATAAAAATTTGTTGTCATAATTAACCGCACTTTTTCGTATTTGCTGTTTCTACGCGAGCAGTACGAGACACTGAACGTCTATCATTTTAGCTGAAAAATCACTTTTCTTTGCTGAATCTTTGGAAAAGTGCGGTTGTTTTTGAGTTTGTTTTTTGACTAGGTTTCATTGTTTTCCTTAAATAATGGAAAGGTCGCTTTCACAAGCGTCTATAAGTTAAATAAAAGGATCAGTACTTCCACTTCCTTCGCGCAAAATCACTGGCGATTCTTCCGTTAAATCCACCACTGTTGTAGGCTCTTGCCCTAAATATCCACCATGAATAATTAAATCGACTTGGTGCTCCAAACGATCTCGAATTTCCTCAGGATCAGATTGCGTGGTATGTTCTTCACCTGGCAACATTAACGAACAAGATAAAATCGGCTCCCCTAAGGCTGAAAAGTAAATCTAAAGCGATTTTATTATCTGGTACGCGTAAACCAATGGTTTTACGTTTTGATGTCATTAAACGGCGCGGTAATTCTTTCGTTGCAGTAAGAATAAAAGTATAACGCCCTGGCGTATTATTTTTAATCAAACGATAAGCGGTATTGCTCACCGTTGCGTAAGTTGAAAGCTCCGATAAATCACTACATATCAACGTAAAATTATGTCCTTCAGGCAATTTACGAATTGCTACAATGCGATCCATTGCATGTTTATCACCCATCATACAGCCCAAGGCATATCCAGAATCCGTCGGATACACAATCACACCACCTTTTTGTAAAATCTCTACGGCTTGATTAATCAAGCGCGCTTGTGGATTTTCAGGGTGGATATAAAAATTGGCTCATGTGTTTATTCCTTAAAAAGTGCGCGCTGATTATAGCAGTTTTGCGCTCACTTTATAATGGCGAGCATATAAAAATAAAGGCATAGAGAATCAATCTACGCCTTGTCAAACTAAAGTGCGGTTAATTTTATGAAATTATTTTTAATACCTTTCTCAAGGCTGCACCAATTTCAGCGAGACTTTTACACAAGTCACACCTGCGGCCTCAAGCGCTGCAATTTTTCTGCGGCAGTGCCTTTTTCCGCCACTAATAATAGCCCCCGCATGTCCCATCCGTTTGCCTTTTTGGCGCAGTAATACCCGCAATATAGGCAACCACTGGTTTAGTGACGTTATCTTTAATGAAGGTTGCCGCTTCTTCCTCTGCAGAACCACCAATCTCGCCAATCATCACAATAGCTTCAGTTTCGGGATCTTGTTGAAATCTTTCGAGAATATCAATAAAAACTAGATCCTGGAATAGGATCGCCACCGATACCCACACAAGTTGATTGCCCAAAACCTTCATCTATGGTTTGTTTTACCGCTTCATAAGTTAAAAGTACCAGAACGAGAAACAATCCCCACTTTGCCTTTTTATGTATGTGTCCCGAGCATGATGCCGATTTTTACATTCATCAGGCGTAATCACGCCTGGGCAATTTGGTCCAATCATTACAACGCCAGTTTCATTTAATTTTTTTGTTTTCACCCTTAAGCATATCCAATGTAGGGATGCCCTCAGTAATGCAGACAATTAACTTAATCCCTGCATCAATGGCTTCAATTATGGCATCTTTACAAAATGGTGCTGGTACATAAATGATAGTCGCTGTTGCCCCGTATTTTCGACAGCTTCACGAACTGTATTAAATACAGGCAAAACCAAGATGAGTGGTTCCACCTTTTATTTGGTGATACGCCACCGACTAATTGCGTTCCGTAGGCTAATGCTTGTTCAGAATGAAAAAGTCCCTTGTCCACCAGTAAAACCTTGGCAAATCACTTTGGTATTTTTATCAATTAAAATCGCCATTAGTGTTCTCCTTTTGCTGCATTCATGGCTAATTCTGCGGCTTGTTGTAAACTGTGTGCGGTAAGAATATTAACATCGCTTTCCGCTAAAAATTTGGCGACCAATTTCAGCATTCGTTCCTTCTAATCGCACAAACCACAGGCACTCTCACGCCCACGTCATTTTACTGCAGCAATCACGCCTTCAGCAATCAAATCACAACGAACAATGCCACCAAAAATATTTACTAAAATCACCTTCACTGAAGGATCAGTTAAAATGATTTTTGAACGCTTCAGCAACCCGTTCTTTCGTTGCACCACCACCGACATCAAGAAAATTCGCTGGCTTCCCACCATAGAGTTTCACAATATCCATGGTGCCCATTGCAAGCCCAGCCCCGTTTACCATACAACCAATATCGCCCTCTAAAGCCACATAGTTTAACTGGAATTTTTCAGCTTCTGCTTCACGGGCATCATTTTGAGTTAAATCTTGCAGTGCCACAAATCTTTATGGCGAAAATAAAGCGTTATCATCAACAGATATTTTGGCGTCTAGACAAACCAAATTGCCTTGTTTAGTTAGAACAAGCGGATTGACTTCACTAAAGATAAATCTTTTTCTAAAACAAACGAGACAACCCCATAAAAATATCGGTAAACTGTTTGTTTTGATGTACCACTTAACCCTAATTTAAACGCCAATTCACGGCCTTGATAAGGCAATCCTCCAAATAAAGGATCAATGGTGACTTTGTGGAGTAAGTGCGGTGAATTTTGCGCGACTTCTTCAATATTCATTCCACCAGCAGGGAGAAGCAATAAACACCACTTTTTGAGAAGCGCGATCAACAACCGCACTTAAGTAAAAATTCTTTATCAATATCGCAAGTTTCTTCAAAATAAATCTGGTTTACTGGCTGACCTGATTTATCCGTTTGAAAAAGTGACTAAACGTTGTCCCTAACCATTTTTCTGCAAAAGATCTTGCTTCCTCTACATCATGTACCAATTTAACGCCACCCGCTTTACCACGTCCACCAGCATGAACTTGGCATTTCGCTGCCCACTTATCGCCTGAAAGTTGAGCCAGTACCAAATCGACTTCATCAACAGATTGACAGACTGCTCCATTTTTACGGGTAATCCATAATGCTCAAATAGTTGTTTTGCTTGGTATTCTGTGTAAATTCATTCGCGACGTCCTTTTTGGTTATGAAAAACAATTCACTCAAGGTTTTAATGCTATATGTACCGTGATTTCTTCACGATCGTGATATAAAATGTTTTGCTTGAATATCAAAATTTAAATTCTGCTCAGCCAACATCACAGCCAAATTTTCTAAGCATAATATCACTTCTTGATAACGTTTTTCATGGGTAATTTTTAAATTGAAGATCGTTTCTCGGCACCAACCATTCAACAACCATTTGCCAATCAATAATGAAATACGACTTGGTTGTTCCACCATATCACAGACTAACCAATCCACTTTTCCTTTTTGGGGAGGCTGAAATTTAAATCCATCTTCCGCGCAATGTTCAATACGCCCCGTATCATGCAAACTCGCTGCCATTTTTCCGTGATCAACCGCATAAACAAATAAACCACGTTTGACTAATTGATACGTCCAACCGCCAGGACAAGCCCCCTAAATCAACACCAATCATATTTTTCATTTAAACGTTTATTCTCTTCTTTACGCGGAATAAAAAGTCAAAATAGCTTCTTCTAGTTTTAACGTAGATCGACTCTGGCGCATCTGCCGGAAATTTTAAACGTGGGATTCCCATAAAATGCGGAGAATGATTATCCACATAAGAATATCCCACATAGCAGCAATTCGGTTTTTCAAAAAAACAATGTAAAAATTGACCGCTCTTTTGACTCGCCTTTGCCGAAAGCCAACCTTGTTTTTTCAATGCCTGACGTAAAGGCACGGTAAATTTGCGACAAAAAGTGGAAAGCTCCTTCGCTTCATTTGTGTCTGCAGTTTCGACAAAAGCTCGCTAGATTGAGCAAAAATTAACTTGTTGTGATAATTCTTCAAACGCCGCGATGATGGGACTAATACGATCAGCGGGATCTAAATCTTCCAATAAGTCGGAAATAACCATCATCTGACGAGCAAAAATCAAACGGTTAAAAGGAATGTCTCGAGCAAGGCGATCAGCCTCATCAGGTTGATAACATTCAAAAATGACATAGCCCGAATTATCTTGTACTCGTGCAAAACCAAATACACCTAAATTGCTTGCTTGATCGGTGATCTCTGCGGCGACTTCTTTCTCAAAACCTGGGCGACAATATAATGCGAGTTTATTCATTTTCTTTTGTTTAATTGAGTTAATAATCCACTGACGAAATGCTTGAATTTTTTGATCATCTCAGGCGATCAAGATGATTGACCACATAAAAATGATTTTTGGATCAGGCAAATTAGTTGGCAATACCACTTTTTAAGGAGCCATTTTCAATTTCTTGCAAGGCTAATAAGCGATTCGCTAATACAATGCCTTGCCCATGAATAGCCGCCTGTAACGCCATAAATGTATGACTAAATAACGGTCCTTGCTGAATATTTAAATCATCTAACTGTAAATGATTTGCCATCACTTGCCAATTATCACGCGTATGAATATGAATTAATGTGTGTTTTTAAATCTTCAGGCTGAATAATTGATTTTCCATTAGCAATCTCAGGCGAAGCTAAAATCAATAAATTTTTCTCCGCCAAGACGATCCACTTGGAGATTCTGCCAATTACCCAAACCATAATAAATAGCAAGATCAATTTCTTTATTTTAACAATCCTTCATCTTGATCTACACCGGTTAAACGCACCTCAATTTGCGGATAAAGCTGATTAAATTCACTTAAATGTGGCACGAGCCATTGGATACCAAAAGTTTGTGGCACACTAATATTTAAATGCGGATCCGTTTTTAACGTTAACAATCGCTCTGTTGCTTCATTTAAACGACGTAGAATTTTTATTAATATCAACAAAATAAGCTTTTCCAAGCTCTGTCAATTCTAAAGAACGATTCTTTCGCTTAAATAATTCAATTCCTAAGAACTCTTCTAATAATTTAATTTGATGACTAACTGCCGCTTGTGTCACACTAAAGCTCATCTGCCGCTTTTAGTAAAACTTAAATAGCGAGCAGCTGACTCAAAAAGCTTTTTAGCGAATTCAACGGTGGCAAACGTTTATACATAAGTATTTCCATTCATAAAAATTTTTTGTCTATAATAGACAAGATCTCAATTCGGATTAGTTTTTCTAATACTTCAAATAAAAACGTCATTTGTCCTTTTCTACCTTTTTCCTTACAATACAACCATACTTAATGATTGGTAATTCCTTACTAGTTAATGAGTTTCCGGACTTAAGTATGATGTTGTGGTTTGCATATAGTTCGGGTAATCGAACTTGAGTAACAAATATGTTACTCATTTACTTCCTGTATATTATTAAACCGATTTGGTTAGCGCTACTCTTATTGAGTGGCGTTTTTCTTCCTGATTCTATCACAGTTACATCTTGATTTTCTGATCGACTTCACAAATTTCACAATTATTCGTTAATTTTCTAAAAATTAACCAATTTTGAAAAATTTAAGATTCAAATTCCATAATAATGATGTAGATTAACCCCTATTTCATTCATAAAAATAAATTAAGGAAGCAAAATGAAAGACTTAGACTGGAATAACCTTTGGTTTTTAGTTATATCAAAACAGATTACCGTTTCATCGCTCACTGGAAAGATGGAAAATGGGACGAAGGCAAACTCACTACAGACAATACCTTACATATTCACGAAGGTTCTACCGCACTTCACTACGGTCAACAATGCTTTGAAGGCTTAAAAAGCTACCGTTGCAAAAGACGGTTCAATCAACTTATTCCGTCCACAAGAAAATGCAAAAACGCATGCAGCATACTTCGATCGTTTACTCATGCCACAAGTGCCAACAGAATTATTCATCCGTGCATGTAAAGAAGTGGTGAAAGCGAACGAAGAATGGGTCGGCCCTTACGGCTCTGGCGCAACCTTATACTTACGCCCATTCTTAATTGGCGTAGGTGAAAAACTATCGGTGTGAAAGCTGCGCCAGAATTTATTTTCTGTATTCTGCTGCCCAGTTGGTGCCTATTTCAAAGGTGGTTTAACACTCATCTAACTTTATTACCACCGAATACGATCGCGCTGCACCAATGGGGAACCGGTGGCGTAAAAAGTGGGTGGTAACTACGCTGCAAGTCTTCTTCCACACGTATTAGCAGCAGAACAAGGTACGCCAGAACGTAAATTCGCTGATGCCATTTATTTAGATCCAAAAACTCACACTAAAATTGAAGAAGTCGGTGCGGCAAACTTCTTTTGGAATCACAAAAGATAATAAATTCATCACACCAAAAATCAGAATCTATTTTTACCAAGTATCACTCAAAATACTCTCTTTTACATATCGCAAAAGAGCGTTTAGGTATGGAAGCAATTGAAGGCGATGTTTATATCGATCAGCTAGATCAATTTGCTGGAAGCGGGTGCCTGTGGTACTGCAGCAGTCATTTCACCCGTTGGAGGAATCCAACATAAAGGCAAATTCCATGTGTTCTATTCTGAAACTGAAGTTGGCCCAGTAACACGTCGCCTTTTATGAAGAGCTCACAGCATCCAGTTCGGTGATGTCGAAGCGCCTGAAGGCTGGATTGTGAAAAGTAGAATAATAAATAAGTGCGGTGACTTTTTCACCGCATTTTCTTTATCTCATCTTATTCCATTTCGCTATAAATCATTCATTTCAATTCTTTCTCAACATAAAAATCTCTTTTATTATCTTTTTACAAACAATGCTTTTCATAAAAAGAAAAATGAACTGGGATTATATCATTAACGTTTTTTTCCACGATTTGTAGATGCAACTATTAATGACACTTGCTCTCCTTTTGGGGAATCTTACTTTTCGCTGATTATCGGCACTATTTGTGCAGTGATAAGTACTTACCAAGTGAAATCATTGTTGGCTAGTTAAAAAGCTACATTGAGCTTTCTCGTAATACCCCACTTTTAATTCAAGTGTTTTTCCTTTATTTCGGCTTATCTAAAGTTGGCTTAAATTAGATGGATTCACTTGTGGTGTGATTGGATTAGCTTTTTAGGCGGGAGCTATATGGCTGAGGCCATTCGCGGGGGATTAGAAGCAGTATCAAAAGGTCAAATAGAATCTGCACTCAGCATCGGTTTAACACCTTTTTCAAGCTTTCCGCTATGTGATTTTACCTCAAGCCTTTGCCATTTCTATGCCAGCTATTGGAGCAAACTGTTTATTTTTAATGAAAGAAACCTCCGTTATCAGCGCAGTTGCTGTCGCAGAATTAATGTTTATTGCAAAAAGAAATCATTGGTATGGATTACAAAACAAATGAGTCCTTATTTTTTTATTGGTTATATTTTATCTAATTATTTTATTACCTATGTCAATTTTTGATTCGCTATTTAGAAAAACGTACTCGGAGAGCAAAAATATGGGGCTTGAATTATTATTCCAAGGTAACCAATTAAACCGCTTACTCCATGGGCTTTGGATTACCGCTGAAATTGCATTTATTTCAGTATTTTTGCTTGCTTCTTCGGAATTATTTTAGGCGTACTGATGACAAGTAAAAATAATATTATCAAAGCAATTACAGGCATTTATCTTGAATTTGTACGCCTTATTCCATTATTAGTGTTGTTGTTTCTTGCCTATTTTGGATTAGCAAAATGGTTTGATATCCATTTAGATAGTGTCACCGTCTGTATTCTTGTCTTTATTTTTTTGGGGAACAGCAGAAATGGGAGATCTCAGTGCGTGGTGCGCTCACATCCATTGAAAAAGCACCAAATTGAATCGGCTTACGCCTCAGGCTTAACGCCCTTGCAAACTTTCATTTATATTTTACTTCCTCAAAGCCTAAAACGAGTGACACCAAGTATGATTAACTTATTCACACGTATGATAAAAACCAGTTCACTTGCCATGTTAATTGCGTGGTTGAAGTTATCAAAGTTGGACAACAAATTATTGAACACTCTCTTTTCACTAATCAATCCGCTGCCCTTTGATATACGGTGTAATTTTCTGTTTATATTTTGTAATTTGTTATCCACTTTCATTATTTTTCTCGTTATTTAGAAGCGCGTTGGGAAAAATTAAGGAACCAAAATGGCATTATTAGAAATCAAAAATCTTGTTAAAAATTATGGCGATGTAGAAGCATTAAAAAGGAATAAGTCTTTTCTGTCGAAAAAGGGAAGTTGTCGTAATTTTAGGGCCATCTGGCATGTGGGAAAAGCACTTTTTACGCACACTAAAATGGCTTAGAACCAATAAAGAGCGGTCAATTATTACTGCAAAATGCAGGCCTACTTGGCAAAGACATCAGTTGGGTAAAAGCGCCAACGTATTGGTATGGTGTTTCAAAGTTATGAATTATTTGCTCATTTATCGGTGATCGACAACATTCTACTTGGACCATTAAAAGTACAAAAACGCGATCGGGCTGAAGCAGAAAAACAAGCAGATGAATTACTCAAACGAGTGGGATTATATGAGCGTAAAAATGCCTATCCACGCGAGCTTTCAGGTGGTCAAAAAGCAACGCATAGCCATTGTGCATTACCCTATGTATGAATCCTGAAATTATTCTATTTGATGAAGTGACCGCTGCATTGGATCCGGAAATGGTACGCGAAGTACTTGATGTTATTTTTAGGTCTAGCCAAAGATGGCATGACAATGTTGATTGTGACACATGAAATGAATTTTGCACGTCAAGTCGCACATCGCATTGTATTTATGGATAAAGGTCAAATTATCGAACAAGCCAAGCCTGAAGATTTCTTCACGAATCCGACCACGGATCGGGCGAAAACATTCTTAAACATCTTAAACTATGAACCAAGAGGGACAAACTATGAAGAAAACATTTAAAAATTAACCGCACTTTTTGCCACGGCAGCACTTTTGCTTTTGGATTATCGGCCTGTAAACGATAAAGAACAGACTAAAGAAACGAAACAAGCTTCTGCAATTGAACAAATCAAACAAGCAGGCAAAGTACGCATTGGCGTATTCAGTGATAAACCACCATTTGGCTATGTAGATGCCCAAGGAAAAAGCTAAGGTTTTGATGTGGAAATCGGTAAAGCGATTACGAAGGATCTATTAGGCGATGAAAATAAAGTGGAATTTGCTTGTAGATGCGGGTCAAAACCGCGCTGAATATTTACTTTCCAAGAAAGTAGATATTATTCTAGCGAATTTTACTGTCACCGCAGCACGTAAGGAAGTGGTCGATTTTGCTAACCCTTTATATGAAAGTTGACTGGCAGTGGTGTCTAAAAATGGTGAAGTCATCACAAACCTTGAACAATTAAAAAGATAAAACCCCTGATTGTGGATAAGGGACTACCGCGGATATTTTTCTTTTACCAAAAATTATCCCAACATCAAATTTGACTTAAATTTGAACAAAAATACTGAAACCTTTGAAGCATTACGTGACGGACGTGGTGATGCACTTTCTAATGACAACACCTTCTTATTTGCTTGGGCAAAACAAAACCCAGGCTACACAGTAGGCGTAAAAAGTTTAGCGATCAGATGTTAGTGCCCCTGCAGTACGCAAAGATGCGCCAGATTTTACTCAATTGGTTAAATACTGAAATTGTAAAACTTTCTAAAGAAGGCGTATTAAAACAAGCCTATGAAAAACATTAGTGCCAGTTTGATGGTGATAGCGTCAGCGAAAGCGATATTGCGGTTCAATATAAATAATAATGTAATAAAAATAAGCGCGGGGAAACCAGCGCTTATTTTTATAAATGAAAATAGGGCTAAAACCTCACCGCACTTTATGGGTTCATTCCCCAATGACGTGTGTTTTTATCAAAATTTGATTCCAGAATGTGAACCTTCTGCCCCATTAAAATACACATCTTTATTCGCACAAGCTGGAAAACAACCCAATGCAGCCGCGACCACTAACAACCATTTTTCATGATTTATCCTTTATTGAAAAATTGAATAATGGAAAAATTATAGCATAGGATTTAAACTTTGCCTGACTTTCTACCCTCATTAAAATTCAGGTGTATTAAAAAGGGCACTTTGTGAAGAATCTTGAGCTAGTTTATCTGCTTGCTTACGCAAAGTGGTTTTATAGCCCTCTGCTAACACATTGCACTGTAAGGTTTGTTCTAAAAAGGTTTTATTTAAAGTATTGGCTGGCTTTTGAAAGCAGTTCATGCACAGCCATCACAGTTAATGCTGGATAAGGACGCTTAACCAAGACCAGTTCATCATCTTGATGAATTTCGCCTGCCTCTAATACACGCGCATACCATCCCACCAACCCTGTTTCCACCACCACTTTTCGTGTTTCTGGTACATCTCGTATTTTGAGATAATGTATTACACGGCTTGCGAGGTTGGCAAACTTTCAATTAACGCTTCGCCAATACGAAATTGATCACCAATACAAACATTATTTTCATCCAGATCAGACACCACAAAATTTTCACCAAAACGTGAATCTTGTAAATAATCATACGACAAAGCCAAAAAGTGCGGTCAGTTTTTCTAAACTTTTTGCCCATTGAAAAATAGCCTTTATCAACCCCACCATGATGTTTAATGTTCGCTACTTCATCCCCAACGGGGCCAAAAACGTTCAACCCGAATGTGCGATACCGAATGTTTACGAATAGCTGTTGTAATTTGTTTACCATCAGATAATGTGAGCACGCTCGCTTTAGCGGCTTTCACGGCTAAAAATTTTGCTCATTTATATTACTCCAAGTTTTATCTAAGCCTTATTCCCAAATTTTTATCATGAACTATCATTTCTTTTAATATATTACGAATAAAAGCACTCAGTATTTGCCGGGCGCTTCACTTACTTTAGAGATTTATTATTGTTATTAGATTACTATTGGTATCCGTATGCTGCACCAACCATCGCATCTTTTTTTACTAAAAATACCGATACCACAGAAAGTGAAGATAATGTTGAAACTATTTTTTTGATGCGCTTTTGTCCTTTATCATAAGCTAAAAAGTGGCTTTATTTATATTTGCTAACACAGTTGCGGTTCGAGCTGTCATATCTACCACAAACAGATCAATAAGTTTATTTTGTTTATGCTGACTTAGGGCGACTTTTTCTCATTTGGCTATCTTAGCCTAAATAAAGTTTTTAGTCGTTATCTAGGACAACCCCTTAAATTTAAACTTTTCCCCAATACCTTTAAATTTTTTTCAACAAATGCGGATATTTTTGGAAAAACACTCTGTTTTTAGTGAGGTATTGTGGATTAGCGGGCTCATTTTAGGGAGCGCCCTCATTTAAATCCGCTACCTTGTTCACTTGCATATCCACGTTGTAATGACACGTTAATATAACGTTTGGCATCTTCAATATTAAGTCCTTCGGTATTTATCAATTCATTGGCTTCTTGTTGTTGCTCTTTTTGGGCAAATTGGAAAGAATGACTCAATAATGCCAGCTTTATCGGCAATGTTATCTAAATCAGTTTGATTAATAAAATCCACAATCAAAACTTTCTTTCGCTCGATTTCCAAGGCTAGAGCGGATAATGGCACGAATTTCATCAATAAGCTCAGATTTGTTTTTAGTTTTTATTGTGCTCAAATATTAATTCTAAAATGTAATCTAAATTGATTTCTTGGGATTTTAATAAATCCACTTCAAACACACATCGTCCCAATCAATGGTCGATTTTTGCTTTTTCCTCGCCATCTTTTTGACGACGGAGCCAATCCCGAATATCGTTGTAAGTCGAACGGTAATTCTGAATGCACGTTCACTCGGCATATCAATAGGTTGCATTTCAGCAAAAGCTTCATCCGTTAAATAATATTTTTCTTTAAAAGCTTTCAACAGCTTTTTCATCACTGGTATCGAGTGATTGAAATGCGTGTAAAGCAGCAAACTCATCATAGTTTTTGCAGAATGTTTTCAACTCGCAAATATTCACCAAATAATTTTCACAAAGTCTTTCTTGTCTTTTTCAGTTTGAATTTACATCTGGATCCGGGAAGCGTTCTTGTAACTCTGCAATAACGTCTAAATACCCGACGACGGCGACACCAGCATCGGTAAAGCCTTCCATATATTCTTGGTAACTTCTTTTCCAAAACGACATTGCACGTATTGGATTTTACCGAAAAGGTAATCGCATCAATGGTATCTTGTTCCAAATCACGGAAAGTGACGATATTGCCAAAACTTTTTGGTGCTGTTATAAATGCGGTTTGTGCGTGAATAAGCTTGAATCAAGCCATGGTAACGCAAGTTTTTATCCACAAATACACGTGTTTAAGGTTGGGGCATCAAAACCAGTTAAAAACATTCCAACAACAATCAGTAAATCCACTTCTTTGTTTTTGACGCGTTTGGCGAGATCACGATAGTAGTTTTGGAACGATTTCGCATCCATATCATAATTGGTGGAAAATAGCCGTTGTAATCATCAATGGCAGATTTTAAAAATTCCTTAGCCGAGGGTTCATCCTTCCACTTCAAAACTTTCATCGACAATATCGCCAATCGCATCTTGCTCTTCGTTTCGCCGCAAAAGAGAAAGATTGTTGCAATTTTAGTGGATTTTTGACCGCACTTTGTAACTGTTTAAAAGTTTGATAATAAACTTTGGCTGCATCCACACTACTTACCGCAAACATGGCATTAAAAACCATTGTTACCCGCATTAAAACGGTGGGTCTTTTGTTTGAAATTATTTAAGACATATTGGGCAATTTGCTCGATACGTTTAGGCTGTAAAAAGGCTTGTTTCTTCTCAAGCGCGGTCAGTTTTTCAAGATTTTTCGGTTTCAATACTCTTAAATTGTGGGCGAACATCATTGTAATCTACTTTAAACTTCAACACTTTTTCATCACAGTCGCATCGGTGATAATGTAAGAGTGAAGTTCGATGCCAAAAACACTCGCCGTGGTTTCTGCACCTAATGCGTTACTTGGGAAAAATCGGTGTGCCAGTAAACCAAATTGATAGAATTTTTTGAATTTACGTTTTTAGATTTTTTGTGCTTCGCCAAATTGGGGCGATGGGCTTCATCAAAAATAAATACGACTTGTTTTTGATAAATCGGCAGATTCCTTCCGATTCATCAGCTTATTGAGTTTTTGAATGGTGGTAACAATGATCTTATTGTCGTCTTTTTCGATATTGCGTTTTAATCCTGCCGTACTTTCCGGAACCATTCACGCTATCTGGTGAAAAACGTTGGTATTCTTTCATAGTTTGATAGTCCAAATCCTTTCTATCGACCACGAAGAACACTTTTTAATAAAATCTAATTCCGTTGCAAGGCGTGCAGCTTTAAAGCTGGTAAGCGTTTTTACCTGGAGCCGGTGGTATGCCAAATGTAGCCGCCATTTTCTTTTTTATTTTCTGATTTGTAGCTAGATATAAACTTTTTATTTTCCATAAAATACGCTCGGTGGCGGCTATTTGATACGGGCGCATAATTAATAGTGTGTCAGGAAACATCAAACACGCAATAATTTACCAACACATTTAGCAGGGTATGTTTTTGTAGGAATGTCGCCGTAAAAATCTTTTTAAAATCTTTAATCAGAGTATTTTTTTGCCGTTGCCCAATTTATTGTGAAATCATAGCTATTCTTATCGCGTTTTGGTGGTGTTGGCAAAATAGCGAGTATCCGTGCCATTAGAAATGACAAAAAATCTGAATATATTTAAAGAGAGAATTTTCTTTATTGAAACTTTTCTGCTGTAGCGATGAATTTGATTAGAGGTTTTCACGAATGGCCACGCCGCGTTTTTCAGTTCGATGTGCACAAGGGGTAAACCATTCACCAAAATCGTCACATCATAACGATTGTCATAGCTGCCGGTTTGTTCAAATTGATTGATAACTTGCACGGCATTATTGGCAAGATTTTTCTTATCTAGCAAATAGATATTCTGAATTCGCCCATTATCAAACACAAAATCATAAATATAGTTATCATGAATTTTACGGGTTTTCTCAATCAGACTATCGCTAGGTTTATCCAAATATTCCTCTAAAAACGTTGCCATTCCGCATCGGAGAAAAACACATCATTTAAGCGCTGTAATTGTGCCCGTAAATTTTTAACCAAATCATCATGATTATTGAGACCTTGCAGATACTCATAGCCTTGAGCCTGCAAATCACGGATAAACTCACGCTCAAGACTCCCTTCCGTTTGATAACCGGCATTGGGTTCTCTTTCCACAAACTTTTTTGTATTGATCTAAAAACGATAAAAATGATTGGATTCGGCGATTGTTGAATAGTCATTCATAAAATTTTTACCAACTTAAATTTTTACCAAGTTTAATGAAATTACTTCTAAAGTGATACTTTTTTTATATATGTTCTTCTACTAAATTTTTGAGAACACGTTTATCATTAGATGAAATATATACAGTCTCCTCACCTGAATGCTTTGAATGAAAGCTTGATAAGTTAACTATTCTATTCATATATGGATCTGGGCCACTACTATCTTGAGGTAACACATTTTTCATTTCTCTATAGCCAAGAAATGTAGCAAGCTTCTCAAGTATATTTCTAATCAGGTTAAAATGATACTTTTCTACTTGACAATCTTCTATGCTCTTTAAAGAATGAAATTTTAAACTCATGATCTGAAACATAAATATAAAGAATGTGTCTTTTTATTTTTATTATTGATTTGCTTGTGAAATATAGATAGTTCTTTATCATTTATTTCGCTGGTTAATACATTTACTATATTATCGTTTAACATTTTGTTTTATTTAATAAGTCTATCACATTAATGCTTAATGTTTTTCTTGTTTTTGCTTAGCTTGAATTCTTCATTTTTGTTTTTATGTTTAATGCTCTAGCTATTTCTTTGTTTATATTGTCATTTAGAATATCTCTAATATAATATATTGGGTTTTTATCGACAATAGCCATGTATCATATTCTGAAGTGTTTGAAAATTTTTTTCTTTTTATCTTTAAAATTATTTTTCAATATCAAGAAGAAATTCTTTTAAAAATTCTTTTGGTTGAATTTCTTTCTTAAAAATATCTTCAAGTTTATGAAAATAGATGAACTTGATAAGTGAAAGGGAATCATTGTTTTGCTGGTATAAATTATGAGTATTATTTTCTGTTTTCTCAAGCTTCAGATGTTCCACGTTTCTTATTTTTAATCTACTAGTCTCGTTATGTAAAATGTTATAAAAATAAGGGGTGTGTGTAGGATAATAAATTTTATAGTATTGGGGACTATCTTTGACTAACTGTGCTAAATCAACCGCCAACTGAATAAGATGATTTTCATCCAATGAACTTACTGGATCATCAATAAAAGATATATTTAAGTTCATCAAATTCATTAGTAGTGCGTTCACTAGGCTCTGAGATATTTAATTCTGCAACAACTTGTTCAATTAACGTATGAAAAATACTCCAAATAAAATTACTTTCTTCCCCTTCGATAGTTTTATATTTTCTTCAGGCGTATCATCTCCACGCGCAAAACTGAATGTAATTTGATTATTTTCTATATCAAATTTAGGGCATAAGTTTTTCATCACAATAATGATGAAATTTTCCAATTACTTTACCTTCATCCCTTGATCTCTAATCAACCAACTGAATAAAAGAATTTGCTGAATCTTTAATTTTTGGTTCTGTGTCATTAAGTGAATCATTATCCCAATAGAATAAATCTTCGGTAAATGCATTGAAATAAAGTATTTTTCTTCGTGTTAGATCTTCTTCATTGTCGTGATTTTCTTTAGGGTGCAATAAGATTCTTAAATACTTTTGATAAACGGGTTTTTCCACTTCCATTAAAGGCGTAAATTAGATTAACCTTTTTATCAGAATCTCTTAATTGTTTTGCAATTTCGTCTAAACTTTTAGTCATATTATTCTCTGCCTTGGGAAATTCAATAATAATTCTCGTAATATTCATACCGCTTGTGGCTTTGTTCAATCGCTAAAAGGTAAGCCTTCGGTGATGGAGTTTGTAAGGGTTTCAAATTTATCAAGGATTGAAACGATGCGTTGTTGTTCTGGAATGCTAGGAATCGGGAATTTAATACTATTTAAATATTTAATTTAGGGTTGCGCTGCTTCTGAAAATATAAGGAGTTAAATCTATTTTATTTAAATAGAATTCAATAAATCGACGTTCTTCATACGTTTCAAATTTTTAAAATATGAGCATGATTATTCACCCATATTTTTCCTGAAGCACTAAAGGCAATAGGTGTATTTCTAGCTAATAAATTTGCTCCATCTTCAGAAATAAGTAAAAAATCTCCATCAAATATATAATCTTTTACATAATCAACGATACCTGAAGCACCATAATAAGGAATTTTACCTGAAGTACGTAAGCCACTTGTAATCGGTTTTTCGTTTAGAATCTAGATTCTCTGAAATTTGATCTCAGAGTTTTCCACTCAAACCCAACCTTTTCAAGTTCTTCTTCACTTAACAATTTTTCCCGATAGTATTCATACTGCTTCCGGCGTAGTGTAAGCTCGCTGGTAAGCTCTGGTAAGCTCGCTGGTAAGCTGTCAATGCGTCCAAAATTTTTACGATTTTGGTTTGGACGGGAGTGGGGAGATGGGGATGGATAGTGTTCCGATATCTTTAGGATAAACGTGGGGAACATCAGAACCTTTCTTCATTGCATAAATTTTTGCTGATTTTGCAATAAAAATGGTAAACGTATTTTTTATTTGTAATAAAAGATTCATCTGTTTTAATTTGAAAAGGCATCACTAACAAAAATAGGTTCTTCCCAGTACATTATATAGCCAGCATAGCTCCAGCTACCAGCAACCGTAATAGTCTTACCGTCACGGTTTGATTCGCTATGATAATAAGCTGGTTTTTGCCTCCACTAATGACAGGAATTTTTCCCTCATTTGTAGATTTTGCAGTTATTGTTTTTCCGCGTTGCATTTCTGAGACTAAAGACAGTGGCTTCCACTCAACCTCAGCCCCATCCAATAATTTTTCTAAAAAAAGTGCGGTTGTTTTTCATGGTGTTTTTACCCTCAATCTCCGCCACAATCTTGTCAATTTCTGCACGCAAGCGGTCGATATTGGCAACGGTTTTGACTAATTTCGAGTTGAGTTTATCAATATCAATCACTTCTCGGGTGTCTTTTTGTTCCACATAAGAACTCACCGCAAGGTTGTAGTCATTTTTAACGATGTCTTCAAAGGACACGGATTTTGCCAAATGTGGTACATCTTCTTTATCGGCAAACAGTTTGAGAATTTGCTCAATATGTTCCTCTTCTAAAAATGTTGTTATTGGTGGCGGATTTAAATAAACCGCTGGCATCGATAAATTGGGTTTTGGGTATCGGGTTTATGTTTGGAAAGCACCAAAATATTCACCGCAATACTGGTGCCGAAAAGAGGTTAGGCGCTAAGCGCAATAACCGTTTCCACATAGTTATTATCCACCAAATATTGACGAATTTTTTTGCTCGGCACCGCCACGATAAAAAAATACCGGGGAAGGAGACAATCGCCGCGCGGCCTTTTGGCTGAAAGATAACTTAACGCATGCAAAATAAAAGCAAAGTCCGCTTTGGATTTTGGCGCAAGCACGCCTGCGGGGGCAAAGCGTTCATCGTTAATTAGCGTTGGATCGTCTAGAGCCAATCCATTTCACGGAGTAAGGCGGGATTAGAAACGATAGCATCGAAAGGTTTATCATCACCAAATTGAGGATTCATTAAGGTGTTGCCAAGGGCGATATCAAACTTGTCGTAGTTGATGTTATGCAAAAACATATTCATACGAGCAAGGTTATAAGTGGTGTGATTAATTTCCTGCCCGAAGAATCCTTCTTCGATGATGTGTTCATCAAATGGTTTTTTCGCTTGCAATAATAAAGAACCCGAACCGGCCGCAGGGTCGTAAATTTTATTGACCTTGTCTTGTCCATATAAAGCCAGTCGAGCAATCAGCTTGGAAACACATTGTGGTGTAAAGAACTCGCCACCGGATTTACCGGCATTTGGCGGCATAGTTGGAAATTAAAAATTCGTAAGCATCACCGAATAAATCAATATGATTATCTTCAAAGTCACCAAAATCTAACTCGGCAACGCCTTTTAATACGGCAGCTAGACGGCTGTTTTTATCGGCAACGGTATTGCCCAAGCGATTACTGGTAGTATCAAAAATCAGCAAATAAGCCTTTGATATCCTGTTCGGAAGGATAGCCAGTAGCGGAGTTTTTCGATATCAGTAAAAATGCTTTTTCAGATCTGTATTTAAATTCGGATTAGTATTGGCTGTCGCCACGACATTTTTAAATAATTGGCTTGGGATAAATAAAAGTAACCTTTTGGTTTTTATGGCATCCGTCTTTAATTTGCAGCGTGATGATAGGGTCGTCATCATGAAAAGTAGCATAATTCAACGCTATCATCTCCACCTTTCAATATAATTAGCAAAAATTTTTCACTGATAAAACGATAGAAAAGTGTGCCCAAAACATACTGTTTAAAAATCCCAACCATCGACGGAACCACGTACATCATTAGCGATTTGCCAGATACGGCGTTGGAGTTCGGCACGTTGTTGCATTGCTATTGTCATAAAATCCCTCAGAATATTTTATGTAATGAGTTGAATAGAGATGTGAAAAAAATTATACAGGAAATTAGTCTATTCTGCGTGAATTTCTATGAGTTTATCTTGCGGCTAGTTTGTAAAAATAATATCTCGTTTGCAGGTTTTGTCTTTGATAAAGTGCGGTTGAAATTTGCAATGTTTTTATGAAGAGCTTTTTAGCGGAAAAATATTTGAGAAAAGGGGCATGTCGTACATGCCCTATAGATTGAGTATATTAGTTCATAATGCCTTTATGTCTTAATAACGCATCTAATTGCGGTTCACGGCCCACGGAAGCGTTTGAAGAGTTCCATTGGTTCTTCTGAGCCACCACGCGTGAGAATTTCATCTAAGAATGATTTGCCAGTGATTGGGTTGAAAATACCTTCTTCTTCAAAAGCGTGAATAAGCATCAGCCGATAACACTTCAGCCCATAAATAGCTGTAATAACCCTGCGGCGTAGCCCCTGCAAAAATATGGCTGAAGCTATGCGGGGGTTCTTGCCCAATCTACGCCTTTTATGACGGCAACTTGTGATTTTACTGATTTAAGTGTATCTAAAATTTGATTGGTTTTTCCGCATCAAAGGTGTGATGCAAGCGGAAATCAAAAATCCCAAATTCAAGCTGGCGTAAAAATAAACATCGCGGCTTGGAAATTCTTTCGCTTTTAACAATTGCGTGAGTTTTTCTTTTGGCAACGGCTCGCCTGTTTCGTAATGCCCTGAAATAAACGCCAAAGCTTCTTCTTCCCAGCACCAGTTTCTCCATAAATTGACTTGGCAATTCCACGGCATCCCAAGGCACACCGTTAATACCCGCCACATCGGACACATCAATTTGCGTGAGCATATGATGAATGCCGTGACCAAATTCGTGGAATAGCGTGGTGACTTCATCGTGCGTAAATAACGCTGGTTTATTCCCTATAGGGCTGCATTGAAGTTGCAAGTTAAATAAGCCACTGGGAGTTTGAATACTGCCATCTAGTTTACGCTTTGCGTCCGATACAATCATCCATCCACGCGCCCACCACGTTTGTGTTCGCGTGCATATAAATCAAGATAGAAACTGCCTACGGAGTTGATCGTTTTCATCAATTAAATCAAAGAAGCGCACATCTTTATGCCAAGTATCCACACCTTTGCGTTCAACTGCACGAATATTGAAAAATACGTTTAATTAATTCAAAACAACCCTGAAATTACGCGATTTTCAGGAAAATATGGGCGAAGTTCTTCATCATTAATGGCATATAAATGTTGTTTTTGTTTTTCGCTGTAAAAGCCAATATCCCAAGGTGCAAGTTCAGTGACACCAAATTCTTTTTCGCAGTAATCTTTCAATTCTTGCAATTCTTTTTCGCCTTGTGGTTTGGCACGTTCGGCAAGATGATCTAAGAAATCAAGCACTTGTTGTGGGTTTTCTGCCATTTTTGTGGCAAGTGAAAGTTCGGTGTAAGTATTAAAACCGAGTAATTTCGCCAATTCCACGCGTAATGTAAGAATTTCTTCCATAACTTTACTGTTGTCCCATTTGCCAGCATTAGGGCCTTGTTCTGAGGCGCGTGTTGTATAAGCACGGTACATTTCTTCACGCAATGCACGATTTTTCGCAGTAAGTCATTACTGGCAAAATAACTTGGGATTTCTAACGTAAAACGATAACCTTTCAATCCTTTACTTTCGGCAGATTGTTGTGCTGCTTGCAGTGCGGATTCAGGTAAGCCTGCCAGTTCTGCTTCGTTTTCAATGAGTTTTTCCCAACCCATGGTGGCATCTAATACGTTATTGCTAAATTGTGAATTTAATTCCGATAAGCGCGCCATAATTTCGCCATAACGTTGCTGTTTATCTTCAGAAAGCCCGATACCTGAAAGTTCAAAATCACGCAGTGAATTTTCAATGGCTTTCTTTTTGCGCAATAGAATAGTCCGCAAAATTCAGCGCTGTTTTTAACGCTAAATAGGCATTATAAAGCCCTTTATGCTGACCAACCCAAGTGCTGTATTCAGAAAGTAAAGGCAAGCACGCTTGATAGGCTTCACGTAATTCAGCACTGTTTTTACTGAATTGAGATGAGAAACGGGTGACCAAGCACGATTTAAAGCGATCATTGGTTTCCGTTAAAGGCAAAATGAAATTTTCCCAAGTAAAGTGCGGTTGTTTTAACACTTGTTCTATCGTATCGCGACAATCTTGAATTAATTTTTCAATAGCCGGTTGAATATGCTCTGGCTTGATTTGTGAAAATGGCGGTAAGCCTTGAATGTTAAGTAATGGATTTGACATAGACATAAATGTTCCTTTTTTTGAAAACTATTCTTTATGTAACGGCAAATTCTATAATATCAAGGTTGAAAAATCTAAAAAAATCGGTAATAATTGTTCGCATCTTTCTTATTTTATTAGTACATTATGAAAGTACATTTACATTGCTTTTAGGTTTTCTTTCTTTGGCTCTTGGCATCCTTGGAATTTTCTTACCTATTTTACCGACCACACCTTTTTCTTACTCTTATTTTTTTCTTTTGCTAAAGGCTCCGAAACGCTGGAGCAATGGTTTCTTTAGGGTACGCGTATTTATCAAAAACACCTAAAGTCATTCTAACGAAAAATCGTCATTAAAGCCCAAATGCTAAAATGACTATTTTAACCTTTGCGACAACCATGCTACTCATTGGCTTTTACTTTACGCCAAGCGTGGTAGGGGAAAGAGTTATTGCGGTATTGATTTGCATTAAAGTTTTGGTTCTTCTTTTATTTTTGGGTTAAAACCGAGAAATGAATAATTTTTCTAACTTTGTGCCAGCGAAGTGCGGTTATTTTTCCATTATTTTTACGGTGGTGGCTTGTGATAAATTAGATAATTCCCAAGCCTGTGTCGCCACAAGTTGAGGCACCGAAAAATCCTCAATTAGAGTCAAACCGTGTGGAATTAAAACGTGGTGTTTATAGCGATCTTACTTTTGCAACCTTGGCAAGCACAAAGCGAAGAACAAACGCAATTATTACGCGATCTTTTTGAAGGCTTAACGGCTTATGATGCGCAAGGTCATCTTGTTCCTGGCGTGGCAGAAAGCTGGCAAACTAAAGATAATAAAACGTGGATTTTCACTTTTGCGTGAAAAATGCCAAATGGTCAAATGGTGAAGCGGTGACTGCCTCTGATTTTGTACAATCTTGGCAAGCACTTTCCCAATCTGAAAGCCCACTTAAAAATTATTTGGCTTTCATGAATGTGAAAATGCGAAAGGCAGTATTAGAAAAACACTAGCAGTAGAATCGCTTGGATTGTTTGCTGAAAATGACCGCACTTTACGCATTGAATTAGATAAAAGCATCACCATATTTACCTTCTATGCTGGCACATGTCAGTCTTTTGCCTCGCTATACGAAAATCGACTGAAATGCTTTATCAGCAATGGCGCTATCAATTACAAAGCCAGGCTGAAAATCAGTACATTTTAACTGCCAATCCTTACTATTGGGCAAAAGGAAAAAGTGATATTTCAGCAAGTGAAGTATCAAAAATTGCAGCTGATGCAGATTTGTCTGATTTTGATATTGTATTAAATCCCCACTCAGTTCAGAAATATCCAAGATTATCCGCAACTTTGTACTTACTTCTATGAATTTAATCTTACCGATCCTATGTTGCAAAAAAGTGCGGTAAGAAAAGCGATTGCTTCGATGGTTTCTACGAAAAATTTGGTTGCCGATATTACTCATCTTCATCCCTAGTAATACTTTTTGCCAAAATCTATGCTAGATGAGCAAGAATCTATTTGGGGAGCCCTGTTGTTGCAGAACAGCTTTTTTTCCCAAAAATCAAATTAGTGAAACTCATCCGTTGAAATTACGAATTCGTTATGATGATTCGTCTCTGAATCAAACTATTGCAACGCGATTAAATCGTCAATTATCGCAATCAGATTTATTACAGAGTTGAAAATCAAGGGATGAGCTGGCAAGAATTGCAAACAGCTCGCACAAAAGGCGATTTTCAATTAATTCGTTCTGGCTGGTGTGCTGATTTTAATGATTCCGTCGCTTTCTTTAAATTTGTTCTATTCAAAAGCCCTGATAATAAAAATCGCTATAAAAATGCAGAATTTGATCGTTTATTTGAAAGTGCAATGACGACGACATCTGAAAAAGTGCGGTTAGAAAAATTACGCAAATTAAAAGGGATAGTTCAACAAGAATATTTAGTGTTACCCATTTTTCAATATAGTATGCCAGTTTATCTCGCACCAAGTATAATGGGCGCGCAAGTAAATTCTGTTGGAACCATTTATAGTAAGATTTATGGCGAAAAGGTTAAAAAATTAATAATCGCGCTTGCAATCAAGGAGAGAATTCTTTAAGATTGGAGGCATTGGGGACAACTCCTACATCGTCCCCAGTAGCGATTATCTTAGATAACTGTTCCGAGAACAGCTAACTAAACAACAGATAATCAAGAAAATGAAAAAGAGCGTTTTTTTCATTTTTACTTACTCCTGATAAGCCCCGATCTTTGGAATACGAGACGGGGTTTCTCGTTTTTAGCTATATGCTAAAAATCTTTTGATTATTCCATGGCATAAAGTTTAAATAAAAAGCCACACTGTTCAATGCAACAGTATGGCTTTTTTTACATGTATTTTTCTTAAATAATCTCTTCTTGGCAATGTGGACAGGTCATTAAATGTTGTTCATCATTGTTATGGACAATGTAATGCCCCATTTTTCTTGCTTTAGTATCAAGATATTTTGTGTTGTAGCGGTTTTCGCCTACATTAAGCGGTACTCGTTCAACCACGTTGATACCTGCTTTTTCATGGTTTCTACTTTTTCTGGGTTGTTGGTCATCAAGCGAACTTTTTGACACCAAGTTGCTCGAACATATCGGCACAGACCTCGAAGTTACGTTCATCTGCTTTGAAACCTAAAGCAAGATTGGCTTCAATCGTATCCATTCCTTTATCTTGTAAAGAATACGCGCGGATTTTATTAATCAAACCAATTCCGCGGCCTTCTTCACGATGATAAATTAAGACACCGCGACCTTCTTCTTGAATTTGTTTCAATGCTGTCGCTAGTTGGAAACCACAATCGCATTTTAAGCTATGGAGTGCATCTCCAGTTAAACATTCAGAATGGATGCGCGCTAATACAGGTTCATCCGCATTAGAAATATCCCCCATCACTAAGGCTACGTGCTCTTTTTAGTATCTGGAAATTCAAACCCCACCATTCTGAAAAAGACCGTATTCAGTGGGTAAATTGGCTTGCGTAACTAACTGAATTTTTGCCATAAAGTGATCCTTATTCGTCATCATTTCTGCTAAAATGCGCGCGTTATTTTTATTCTCAAGGGGCGAGCATGTTTAAAAGGCTGTCATTATATACGTTATTACTTTGTCTTGTACCATTTTATCTGGGGTATTTCCTATCAGTGGCATGGCAATAGCCAGTTAACTGAAGCTGATTATTGGCTTTATTTACTCACCGAAACAGGAAGTGTACCTTATGCGTTGATCACCTGTGTGTTATTTGCGCTTTTGTTTGCGTTTTTATTTAAAAATCCAAAAACAATGGATATTAGGCGTAATTGTGATGGGAATTTCAGTTATTGCCACTCAAGCCGCAAAAACGGGGGCAAAAAGCATTGTTTGAAGAACCTCGTCCGTTCACCGTTTATCTAGCTGAGCAAACTCATTCAACGACCTGAAAACTTTTATAAAAATGACCGCACTTTGCGTGCAGAAATGGCTAAGAATTTTTTTATTCAGATGGATGCTATCACGCCAGCTTGGTTAGTTCATCATTATGAAAATGAAACGGGCTATTCAGTTTCCCCTTCTGGACATACGATTTTTGCAGCAACTTGGCTGATGCTTGCTGTTGGCTTTACTCAATTATTAGGGTAACCGTTCTTTTAAAAGCAAAATTGCTGGTGGCGAGTATTGCAGTGTGGGGCTTATTGATGTTGATTAGCCGTGTGCGATTAGGCATGCATTACCCAATAGATTTATTAGTGGCGACATTGCTGGCATGGTTGATTAATAGCATTATTTTTTTGCTTTTTAAAGAAAAAGGCAATTTTGCCACTAAAATCATGATTTAAGTGCGGTTAAAAATTTTTCCTAATGTTAACCGTACTTCTTTATAAAGGAGCAGACTATGTATTATGGTTTAGATATTGGTGGCACAAAAATAGAGCTTGCCGTATTCAATGAAAAAATTAGAAAAATTATATTCTGAACGGGTGCCAACACCTAAAACCGACTATGAAGAATGGCTTAACACGATTGTGGATTTAGTGAATCGTGCTGATGAAAAAGTTTGGTGAGATAGGCACCGTAGGGTTTGGGCATACCAGGTTTTGTAAATCAACAAACTGGATTAGCCGAAATATACCAATATTCGTGTGGCAGATAATAAACCAATTTTACATGATTTGTCTGCAGCGTTTAGGCCGTGAAGTGCGGGCAGAAAATGATGCAAATTGTTTTGCGTTATCTGAAAGCATGGGATACGGAAAAATCAGCAATATCCGACTGTACTTGGTTTTAATTCTTGGAACTGGTTTTGGTGGTGGCTTTTGTCTTAAACGGTAAAGTTCATTCAGGTCAAGTGGGAATGGCGGGAGAGCTTGGTCATTTACAACTAAATTATCATGCCTTGAAATTATTGGGATGGGATAAAGCCCCAATTTATCAATGTGGTTGTGGCAACAAAGCTTGTTTTGGATAATTATCTGTCTGGTCGCGGTTTTGAAATGCTTTATCGAGATTTGAAAGGCAAAGCATTATCTGCTCGTGAAATTATTGATTTGTTCTATCAAGGCAATGAAAGTGCGGTAGATTTTGTGAATCTTTTGTTGAATTGGCGGCGATTTCTATTGGCAATATCATTACGGCATTTGATCCGCATATGATTGTGTTGGGTGGTGGATTATCTAATTTTGATTACCTTTATGAGGCTTTACCAAAAGCATTACCGCCTCTCACTTTGATGCGAACAGCAAAAGTGCCACCAATTAAAAAGCGAAAACACGGCGATTCTGGTGGTGTGCGTGGTGCGTGCCTGTATTCCTTTCAAAAATATCTTACTCTCGCCTATCCGATTGTTAGGATAGGCGATGTAAGAACGCATTGTTATTCAACTAACATATCCTGAAGTACTTCATCATATTACGTCTCAGTCAATTCACACGATGATAAAAAAGTATGACTATTATTCACCGCATTTTTATGCGCTGTACTACTCTTTCTTCAATAAGAAAATACCGTGATCAGATAAATTGACATAAGCTTGTTTTTAAATCGGCATTAAAAATCTTCTGTTTACAATTCACCAATAAATCTTTTCCTGCCCAATTTGCGACAACTTCCCAATGGTTGCCCATATAGACCGCACTTTTAATCTCGCAACGTTGTGCATCGCTGCCCTCTGCAGCAAGATAAATTGCTTCTGGGCGAATACCTACTAAGCATTCACCATCGGGTAGAATTAAACTGTGCAGCATCTTTTTAAAAAGATACATGGTAGCCATTAATATCCACTACACCATTTTCTAATTTTCCATCGAAAATACTGGATTCACCCATAAAGTTTGCTAAGAACAAAAGAATTTGGTCGTAAATAAAGCTCTTTCGCTGGCGCTTTTTGCATAATTTTTACCTTTATGCATAACTAATAACTTCATCAGATACCGCAAAAGGCCTCTGTTTGGTCGTGTGTCACATAAAGCGAGGTAATGCCTAAAACGTTGCTGCAATTCACGGATTTTTCACGCATTGAACGACGTAAATTTGCATCCAAATTACTTAATGGTTCATCAAACAATAGGACTTTTGGTTTCAATACCAAAGCACGAGCCAATGCAACACGTTGTTGTTGACCACCCGAAATTTGATCCACAAAACGGTCTTCGAATCCTGCTAAATCCACCAACTCTAACGCTTCTTTTACACGTCGAGCACGTTCTTCTTTTGCCAATGCCTTGTATTTTAAGCCGTAGCCCACGTTATCGCCAATGCTCATATGCGGGAATAGCGCATAAGATTGGAAGACGATACAAATATCTCGATTTTGAATAGAGAATTTTGTTACGTCTTCGCCATCAATAAAAATTTGGCCTGATGTTGGATTTTCCAACCCCGCAACCAAACGCAATACGGTAGTTTTGCCGCAACCTGACGGTCCCTAACAATGTCACCATCGTGCCACGTTTGATCGTTAAATCTAAATTATCAATGACGACAGCTTTACCAAATGCTTTGGTGATATTTTTTTAATACTAAGAAATCATTATTACTCATAATATTTACCTACAACTTAACGAGTTAATTCATTTTTCGCTTTAGAACGAGAGATACGTGTATCACCTACAATCCAGTCGAAGAATAAAAATAATTGCCATCATGACAACAATTAAGATTGAGCCGTACGCAATAGCAACACCGTATTCGCCATCTTCAACGCGATTTAGGGATATAGCTGTTGCAACCCGAGTATCTGCTGTCACTAAGAATATAATTGCGCTCACTGTCGTCATTGCACGAACGAAGCTGGTAACAAGCGCTGAAAGCAATGCTGGTTTTAATAATGGCAAGACGATATACCATAAGGTTTTCCACGAACTCCCTTTTTAAAAGAAAGCGATGCTTCATCAAGAGATTTATCAAGCTGACCTAACCCTGCAATAGCTGCTCGCATACCAATTGGTAAGTCTCGCATAACCATTGAAATAATCACGATAATGCCAGTGCCCGTAATATAAAGTGGCGCATTATTGAAGGCTAAATGTAGAGACACCCCAGCCACAGTACCCGGCACGGCAAAAACAAAGCATGAGTTAAGAACTCAAAGGGATTTTTTTACCTTGGAAATCTTTACGCACCACAATGTACGCAATCAATAATCCAAAGAATGCGGTTAATGGTGCGGCAATACCTGCATAAATTAAGGTATTGATCAGTGACGGCCACGCTCCATCGCTCAATCCTTGCCCGAATAACATAGCATAGTTTTTCAAGGTTAAAGTGTAATCTACGCCCCAGTTTACAGTGAAACTTCCGTAGAAAAATACTTCCGTAAAGCGCCATGTTAAAGATTACCCAGAATCCAAGCATACCAATGATGGTATATTTCAAAACCTGTTGGAAGATCTTGCACATCACCACGATAAGATTTACCTGAAACAGTGACATAAGAGCGGTTACCAATCCAAATGTATTGAATGATAAAAATCGCTAGAGAGAAAAATTAATAATATTGAACCTAAGGTGCTTGCTGATGCGTAATCTAATTGTGAACCCGCAATATAGAAATAAATCTGTGTTGCAATCACATCAAAGCTACCACCAATACTAATGGGTTACTAAAATCTGCAAAGGATTGGATAAATACAATTAAAAATGAGTTTGCTCAATGCTGGGCGTAACAATGGGAAAAATGATGTTATAGAAAGTTTGATAGCGATTGGCTCTTAAAGTATAAGAGGCTTCTTCAATAGAAGGATGTACCGATTTCAATGCGCCATCTAAAAATCATAAAAGAAATAGGGAGCAAATGCGAGAATTTGAGCAATTGCAATCCCATTAAAACCATACAACCAGTTATGATTGGTGAAACCAAAATTCGTACTAAAAAATTCAGTTACATAACCAGAACGGCCAAGCATTAAAGTTACCCTAATCCCACAACAAATGGTGGCGTAACAATTGGCAAAAATAGAAAAATTTTTTCCGATAAATGCCGTTCTACGAGCGATACGCGTGGTATAAAGCGCAAAGGCTAAACCAAATACAGTAGACACTACGCCCACAAAGCCCGATAAGAAAAAGCGAATTGGTAATTACTCGAACAATATAGCTCTGCGTTAAAAATACGCATCACTTGCTGTGGCGCAAACGTGTCACCGTCATAAAACATTGAAACAAAAATCGCCAATGTTGGATAAACGATAAAGAAGAAAATAGAGCAAAAATAATGCAAAAGTAAAGAAGCGATGATAAATTTATCACCTTGCATCGCACTTTTTAGCTTTTTGCCAATGAAAGTATCGCTAATGCGGTATATCCCACAAACAACACAATCACGGAATAGCCTGCTTAATTTTTGTACACCGTCGCACTGATAAACATAAACAGCACAGAAAGTGCGGTCAAAAATAGCTCCTGTTTTTGCTTGGGTTTGCTAGTAATCTCAATAACGGCAAGCGCCATACACAACAGGCAGGAACCAAGCCCAAGTTAAATTGAAAGAAGCCCAGCCCATTGCATCTAAATATTCATCTGCAGTACTTTCAAACAAACCGTAATCAAGTGCATTGGAAGGCAGAAGTGCAAACGCCAACAAGGATAAAATAATCCAAAAATAAGCAGAATGCATTATGGAAAGTTTTTGCGTTCATACAACCTCGCATAGGTAAAAACGAGCGATATGCGACATATCACTCGTTAGTGACATTATTATTTGGCTAATTTTATCATCAACCCATTTTGTGATTAAGCGTTTACGTAAATCAGTCGCACCGCATGTTATCAAATCATAGTTAATTAAATTAATAGATTTAAAATCAGCATAAGGCGATTGTTGTGCGGTGTGTCGTTAAAATGGAATACGCCTCACCTTTTGCCAAAGTTAATTCTTGCGCCTCTTTTGGATAACGCCCAATCACAAAAAGTTTCGCATTATCTAAATTACGAGCGCCTTTAATACACTTACACACAGTCAATTTCATAGCGGTATTACCTTCACAAGGGTAGCAACTAATTCTACTGGCGCTCGCTGCTTTTCAGAAAGAATATTCGTGAGAAACCAATGCCAGTGCCCGTTTCTCCACGCGCTGTATTACGTGTTGCCGTATTACCAGATTTGGTGGTATTGCGATACGTTTTATATTCAACGCTTTTATAAAATTTAAACGCCTCGTCTTCTCCCCAAAGTTGCATATAAGTGGCTAGCTGAGTGTAACCCCTGTACCAGAACTTTGTGGATCTGCGGCTTTGAATTTCATTTTTGTAAATTGGGTTAGCTAAATCCTTCCAACATTTTTGGAATAGTACAATTCAAACTAATCGTTCTGGATTCACAAAACCCTAACACGCCCAAATAAATCGCCGAAAATAACTCCCTTTTCATGGCTGGATCACGGAATTTTTCTACAGAGTCTGAGAAGATTGGATGATTTAGAGTTCTAATAACCCCATTTCCTGCTTGAGAATGAGGATCCATTGTTCCACCCATACCAAACATCGCCTTGTGGATTATCTTTTTCAGCATCAATTTTTGCTAAAAATGGTTCCGTAGCCACACGAATAAAACTTGTTTTAACATCAAATTTTTCTCAAATGCCATCGCTTCGCTCGCACATGTATTTTGCGCGCTACAAATGACTAAACGTCCTTTTTGCAAAAGATGGATTATAACACTAATCCACTTAGCATCACACCCGACAGGGTTACTGCGACACTGATAGTTTCATCGACTATAACTCCCTTATAAATGAAGGGTTTGCAACTCTCTTGGAAAACGAAATCACATTAAAAATACGAAAAAGTGCGGTCAAAAACTTCAGTATACCGCACTTATTCAGCGCTATTTCTGCTAATTTAACTTCTGAACCCATTTTTCAATTAAAGGCTTTACGTTGTTCTGTTGCTGATGTTTTTCAAAGTCATAATTGATTAATTTGAGCTTTATTTTGGATCAAATGCAGTTGGTATTGTTCTGCGGTCGTTAGTTAGATTTGTAAAGAATCTGTTTCCCGGCTAATTCTTGGCCTTCTTTTGATAAGCCCAATCGACGAATACTGCGTATCAATATTACGCGCACCTTTTAAGATACTCACCACCCTAACTCATAACGGTTCCTTCACAAGGACTGACTAATTCTAACGGTGCCCCATTGCGTTTTCTAATGCATAATCATGTAGAAACCCACGCCGATTGTCGCTTCACCGCGCGAGAATTACGTGATGGCGTAATACGCCATTTGGTATATTGAGAAACGTTAGGATGTAATGCTTTTTAGGAAATCGAATGCCTCTTTTTCGCCCCATAATTGAACGAAAGTGGCCAATGCTGTATAAAGCTGTACCCGCACTGAGGGTCTGCAATTTGAACTTCGCCTTTTAGCGTGGATCTGTTAGGTCTCCAGCATTTCCGGCACTTCTTTAATGCCTAATTTTGCCAAACGTTCAGTATTCACCGAAACCTAAGATCCCCATATAAATTGAGGAAACATAGTGACCTTTCGCTTTTCGCTGGATCACGGAAACGTTCTACGATTTCATCAATGTGTTTAGATTTATAAAGGCTCATTAATCCTAATTCTGCCGCTTGTGCTTGAGGGTCAAAACGTGCCGCCGAACCAAACATCCGCAGAGGGTTATTTCAGCTTCAACTTTAGCAAAGTACTGCCTGAACCATTACGAATAAAGGATGTTTTCACATCATATTTTCGCCAAATGCTGTTTGTGGTGGTTTTCCTGCACAAAATATTGGTTGCATTTTGCTGATACACAACTAAACGACCTTTTTAGCATTAGCAGAACCAGAAATAACCAAGCCAGCAGCCAAAAGTGCGGCAGAAACAGAAAGAGAAATTTTGTTGAACTCTCATAATAAATACTCCTTATTGGATAGAATGTTTGAATCCTACTCGAAAAGAGGAAGTAATACCGTGATGAAGTTCACAGTTTTAAAAATTCAAGTATAAACGTGAAATTCACTGCACTTTTCTTTATAATTCATCAAATTTTCTTACCTCGCAAAACTATGTCTGATTCTTGTATCATCATCGCCATCACTGGCGCATCCGCATCAGGAAAAAGTTCTATCGCCTCTACCGTTCACAAAGAACTCTGTAATGAATTAGGGCTGCCAAGAAATATGGGATTATTGCCGAGACAGTTACTACAAAGATCAAAGCCATTTTAGAAATGAGCGAACGCATAAAAACAAATTACGACCATCCAAGCTCAATGGATCGCGATTTGCTCATTCAACATTTAAAAGATTTACGAAAATCAGGAAAAGCGGTTGATGTGCCTGTTTATAGCTATGTTGAGCATACTCGTACGGGTAAAACCACAACATTTACACCAAAAACGTATTGTGATTTTAGAAGGGATTTTACTGCTTACTGATGAACGCGTTCGTCAACTTGCGGATATTTCCGTATTCGTGGACACACCATTAGACATTTGTTTTATCTCGTCGTTTACAACGTGATATGGAAGAACGTGGTCGTCTCCTACAATCGGTTGTTGATCCATATCGTGCAACCGTGCAATGTTCTTACAATTTATTGAGCCCTCTAAACAATATGCGGATATTGTTATTCTCGCGGTGGTAAAACCGTAGTTTTGCGATCAATATGTTAAAAGCTCAAATCCTTCATTTTATTGAATCAAAAATAGGAAACTTGTAGCTCTTTGCGATACTGATATTGAACGCTATCTCGATGATGGCATTATGCTTTAACTCCTCGTCCAAGTAATGACAAAATCAACGGTGCGACGATTGATGTTCGCTTGGGTAATTCTTTCCGCGTATTTCGTGAACATTCCCGCGCTTTCATTGATTTAAGCGGTCCGAAAAGAAGAAGTATCTGCACAACTTGGATCGTAATGACAGTGATTAGTGTGCCTGAAGGTGACTTATTTTTCCTACATCCCGGTACTTTAGCGTTAGCAACCACACTTGAATCCGTAAAATTACCCGCCAATATTATCAGTTGGTTAGATGGTCGCCTCTTCTTTAGCACGTTTAGGCAATGGTACACGTCACAGCACACCGAATCGATCCGGGTTGGGAAGGAAAAATCGTGTTGAAATTTTATAACTCAGGAAATTGCCATTAGCATTACGTCCAAATATGGTGATTGGTGCATTAAGCTTTGAAATATTAAGTGGCGAAGCGAAACGACCATACAGTAGTCGCAAAGATGCAAAATATAAAAATCAACAAAAGTGCGGTTGCAGAGTCGAATTGACAAAAGACAAAGGAATAATCGATGAAAAAGCTCGCGCTTTGGCTTTAAAGGATCGTCGCTTTAGCGATCTTTTCTTTTTGTATATCCAACTTTATCCGAGTACAAAATTCCATCGATAAACAGCTAGCACAACAAAATGATACGGTTCAATCAGTCAATCTATCTCTATTTCCACCGCACTTTCTCTCGAGAAAGTTCAGTCTGAACAATTTTCTGTGCAGATCAAATCAATTCAACCTTTTGCACTTTTTACAGTAATATTAACCTTTCACTCACTTCCAACTTAAACAGCTCAAATTAAGCAATAAAGCACAAAAATCTACCGATATAAAAATGCATTTTTCAGCGCTTTCTTTTAACGCAATTATTGGCATAATTTTTAAATGGTAATAATCAAATATCTATTAAGTTAGAAAAACCATTTTATGGGAAAAATAAAACCTTTGATTTTACTTTTACTAAAGCTAATATTGACCTCTCTAATGAAAAATTAGAGATCATTCAGCATTTGTCTAATGCCATTAAATAATCAATCACCGGTTATATTGAAGCTCATGGTGATTTTAACAAGCCATTAAAACGGCTTATTACCTATAACAGACCACAATGTGATAATAATTGTTTAGCTGTAGTTAATTATCAGAGCGTGGGTGATCAAAGCATGATCAATTTTTCTGGTAAGGGTTTCCTGTCAAGCCATTGCTTTAGCTTATTGAGCTTTCCTGAAGCCTTGAGTGGTTACACTGATTTTTAAAATCAATTTAGGTTTTAAAAATTCTGAAATAACACAAGAAATTCAATTTTCAGGCAAAAATGGCGAAATATCAGTATAAATTTGTTGAGATATTGTCTCACAATATTTCCCGATTAATTACAGTAATGACTTTTATTAGCGAATAAAGAATTAAATACACAGTTTGAACAATTTCAAATGCAACTCTCACTGTTAAAAAGATCAATTAAATGCTGAAAAATTTGAATTAAAAACCCCACACTTTGGGAAGTGGTACGGGTGTCGTCTCATTAAATCAAATGCAATGTGATATAAATCTGCAATGCGTTCTACAAATAAAAATTATCAAAATCTTATCTTACCAATCCGATTCTTTTGGGGATTGTTATTCACCCTCAATATAAATTTAATTTTACAAGAGAATTTCGTCATCAACTCATGACATCATAAAGAGAAGCTGCATTATGTCACCACTAAAATACTAAGGAAAAAAGTTCAATCCTTGGCGAGTCCTATTAATGGCATTCGCAGGGTTTATTTTAATACTAGCTGAATTCGTCCCTGTTGCAATGTTAAGTGATAGCAACCAGTTTTGATATGCAAACTGCCGATACAGGACTAATGATGACTGTAGTATGCCTGGACAGTACTTATTGTATCTCTTCCAGCACTGCTTCTAACAGGTGAAATGGAGCGGAATTTACTTACCAAGCTCTTTATTATTTTCATCATAGGGCATATTTTATCTGTTATAGCATGGAATTTCTGAGTTCTTATTGCTCGAGTTTGTATTGCTATTGCCCATTCGGTCTTCCTGGTTCTGTTACGGCTTCGCTTGTGATGCGAATCGCACCGAAAGATAAAAGACACAAGCGCTGGAATGCTTGCTATAGGAACATCCCTTGCAACAATTTTAGGGTTGCCTATTGGAAGAATTATAGGACAACTCGTAGGCTGGCGTGTTACTTTCGGAATTTATTGCGCTTTTAGCATTCTTCGTTATGCTATAATAATTCCAACTCTTACCAAAACTACCACAAGTAAAAACGCAGGTTCTACTGCAAGCTTACCAATGCTCGCTAAGCGTCCGTTACTCATTGGGCTTTATATCGCCACAATGCTGATTGTTGCTCGCACATTTTACGGCTTATACTTATATTGAGCCTTTTATGGTTAAAATAGGCCATTTGGATCCAAATTTTTGCAACTTTTGTACTTCTTATTTTTGGTATATCTGGCATTTTAGCCAGCCTTTTATTCAATCGATTACACCGTTTTGGCCCGACTAAATTTGTTGTTGTCGCAATGGCTTTGCAAAGTCTTTCTCTCTTACTATTACTCCTTTCAACAGAATATATCATCCTAATGCTTGCTCTTTCTTTTCTTTGGGGAATTGGTGTTGGTTGTATTGTCCTGCTTTTACAAATACAGTATTAAGACTTGCACCTGATGCAACAGATGTGGCTACGACTATTTACTCTGGTATTTATAATGCAGGGTATCGGCACTGGGGCATTATTTGGAAATCTTGTGGCAACCCATATAGGCTAGACAAAATTGGCTATATTGGCGCAATGTTAGGATTATGTAGTCTTATTCTTTTTATTTAGGTCACATTTAAAATATTTCATCATACATTTTCTCTCTAAATAATTGAAACCCTGAATATTCAACATAACCGCACTTTTAATTTCTCAAAAGTGCGGTTACATTTCAAGATTTTCAATTAGCCGTGATAACGCCCTACACCTAATTCATCTTCTTTACGTGTATCGATTCATCACTTCTTGTGGAGATTGCGCAATACGTAATCCCATTTCATCTTCAGTAGCGCACCACTTCACCACGTAGAAATTGGTATAAACATCAGTGATTCTCACGTCACAAATTTACCAATCATTTTCCGGAGAACCTGAAATTGACAATACGATTCGTTTCGTACGTCCGTTAATTCCATGATATCTTTCTTCGACGGCCCTTCAACCTATACGCGTTGTTCTGTGCCAAGCATACGACGGCTAAACTGTGCGGCTTGTTGATTAATACGCTCTTGTAACACATAAAGGCGCTGTTTCTTTTCATCTTCTGTTACATCATCTGGCATATCTGCAGCTAGGCGTACCTGGTCGAGCTGAGTGCACAAAACTGAAGCTCACTATCAAAAGTTAACTTGTGCAATCAAATTCATAGTTTGCTCAAAATCTTCCGCCGTTTCACCTGGGAAACCAACAATAAAGTCAGAACTGATTTGAATATCAGGACGCACAGCACGAAGTTTACGAATAATAGATTTATATTCTAATGCTAGCATGACCACGTTTCATCATCGTTAATACACGATCAGAACCTGCTTGGACTGGAAGATGCAAGAAACTCACCAATTCAGGCGTCATCACGATATACGTCAATAATATCATCCGTAAATTCTGTTGGATGACTGGTTTGTAAAACGTAAACGGTCAATACCATCGATAGACGCCGACAAGACGAAGCAACTCAGCAAAGCTGCAAATTTGACCATCATGTGCGGACCACGATAAGCATTCACGTTTTGACCAAAGCAAATTAACCTCACGCACACCTTGATCTGCAAGCTGCGCAATTTTCAAATAAGACATCATCCACAGGACGGCTGACTTCTTCACCGCGTGTATAGTGCAACATGAAAGTACAGTATTTATTACAGCCTTCCATAATCGAAACGAATGCTGTTGGACCTTCTGCACGAGGTTCAGGTAACCAGTCAAATTTCTCAATTTCAGGAAACTTACATCTACGACGGAACTCTACACCACCACGAATTTGGTTAATCATTTCAGGCAGGCGATGCAAAGTTTGTGGGCCAAAAGATAATATCTACATAGGGCGCACGATGACGAATATGTTCCCCTTCTTGAGAGCCACACAGCCGTCACACCAATCACTAAATTTGGATTATTTTTCTTTAATTCTTTCCAACGACCAAGTTGACTTTTTCTTGTCTTTTCACGAATAGAACAGGTATTCCAATAATAATACGTCTGCTTCTTCAGGAATTTCGGTAAGTTCTAATCCATGAGTACTTAATAAAAGGATCTGCCATTTTAGATGGAAATCGTATTCATTCATCTGGCAGCAAGTTTTAATAATATGCAATTTTGAGTCATGGGTTTCTTTGCAATATCGTCAGGTGTTATAAACACTAGTCGAATAAAGCGGTCTAAGCTATTTTACGAGGCTTGCAATAATTCTGGCTAGTAACATTCGGTGACATCATAAAACCGCACTTTCGTCGACAAGCTAAAAGTGCGCAGTCGAATTCAGAGCAGCTGAATTATTTCACCAAATCCGCCACTGGCTTTGTCAGAAATCAGCATGATAAGAAAGAGCGAACAAATCGCCCACAAAGCGCATGTTCAAAGCGTATTGCATTGGCATGCAAATTCATCAATTCAGCCGGCGGAACGCAACGCGCGACGGGCAAATGATGAGCGGCTAGGTTGAAGATACTGCTCCCAACGTAAAGACATTGTCACACCGTTATCACGCAAATCTTGCAGACTTGTAAAATCTCTTTCATTAGTCGCACCTTAATCCCACCATTAAACCTGATGAGTTGGGATATTCGGGAACATTCTCTTAAATTCACGCAATAATTAGTGACCATCTCGTAATCTGCTCCAGGACGAACTCTCTCTTGATACAGGCGCGGTACGTTTTCTAAATTATGGTTAAAGACATCTGGTGGATTATCTTTTAATCCAATGCCTGTGCAATACGACCACGGAAATCAGGCACTAAAATTTCAATCTTAATATTGGGATTAGCTCACGCACAGCTTTTTAACATTTTGCATGACCCGCGCCACGATCAGGGTAAATCATCGCGATCCACCGAAGTAATCACCACATAGTTTAAGTTTCATATCTTGAGATAGTTTCAGCTAATCGTGGTTCTTCCGGATCGGTGGCAATGGTTTCATGCGCGACATCACAGAACTGGGCAACGACGCGTGCAAATTGCGCCTAAAATCATAAAAAGTTGCTGTTCCATGATTGAAAACATTCGTGTAAATTTGGACAAGAGCTTCTTCACACACAGAATGTAAACCATGACGACGCATTCCATTTTTGATGCTTTCAATTTTAAGTGAATTTGCCGGAAGTTTAATTTTCATCCATTCAGGCTTTTTCAATAGCTCTTGTCGGATCAATATGTACTGAATAACGACGTTTTTGCCGCATCAGCGATATTTTCTCACACCGCGTTTCCATTTTTGAAAGGCGTTGACATAAGCTGTTCCTAAATATGCCCAAATAGGGCTTTGATTCGCTCTTACAAATTTGTTACATTATAGCCTAAAAGCTCGACAAAAGTGTTTAATCAATTTTGGTGAAACACTTATCGCAATTAGCTTCATCTTGATTAACAAAATCCGAATTGACACATTTCAAGACCTTCATAGCCGCATGGATTAATATAATGAAATGGTTCAGATCCATATTGATATTCAATGCTAACCCTGAGAAGAGCACCCACGACGAATACGTGCAGTCCAAGAGAACAAATCTTTTCCATCCACATACACGCCCTGGTGCATCAGGTTTTGGATAACTTCTCAATACTATATTCAGCTAGAAAGTTTTACCACCGTTTGTTCAAGTGCGGTAACTCAATTGACGCACATTTGATCGCATGACGCTTAATATCAATGAGCACATACATCACTTGCTGACCGTGCATGATAGGTTGTTGCCCACCACGATCCGACTGCACTACGGTATTTCACTACGTTGTAAAAGATGCTCTGGTTTACCTGCTTGCCCTTGTAAACACAGACGACGTTGCACCAACCAAATTTGCGTCTTGCGTTTCACAGCGGTGCGACTATCTGTAAAGATTCTGCATTTTATGCCAAATGTCTTTGATAATCTTGCAAACCCTAACTGACGAACGATAAGGAAATTATTCATACTAGATAAACTACTTTTACGCCTCTTCAACTTTAGCAAGTTCTTTATAGCGTTTCTACCTGCTCAAAATTTCTCAGCAATAATGCTCGATTGAAACCGAATTATAGGTACCTGCACTACTCCGTCCTTAGGGAATATAATCGCCTTTAATGTATTTTTGAACGACTTGGATTAGATCTTTCGCTAATCCCTCGCGATTAATTCAACAACTTTAAATGTCATTTTGCGGAGTTCCATTAATTCTTTAAGTTTGCGTAATCGTTTTTCTGTTGTCATAATATGTTCCCAATCAATAAAAATGATGTGTGGATGGTACTGCCACCACATTACCAATGCCTCAGTTAAAAATGAGTGCGGTAAATTTCTGGCATATTTTGCAACATAAAGCCTTTTACAGTGAGCACGAGCCAATCCCCAAGCTTTTTCGAAAAATACCTGCTTCACCCACTTCATCCATCACTTGTAAGTTTACCGCCGCAATATCTTTTACCTTCTAATTGATAAAAGTGACTTTACCAACGACTTGGCCTTTTGCTAAAGGCGCTTGTCAGTCTTTTACTTTCTAACTCATATCGAGCTTTAAGCTCATTTTGTTTTGCCTTCGGAACTGTGATAAAGTTATCTTGTAAGGTTCCTAATTTCACACTACCTTTTTATTACCATAATAAACAGGTTGTTCTGAAATTTCTTTGCCTGCCTCTAAAGTTTTAAATGTTTCTGGAAATTAGCAAACCCCCATTGTAAAAAGTTTTTACTTCTACTCACGACCTTTATAAGTTGGCACACCATTACTACAGAAATTAAACGTATATTGTTTGGTATGGTCGCTGAAAGCAACTAGTTATATCCGGCAATCAGTATGGCTCTGTTTTCATTCCATCCAACATTGATGGTTTTATCCCATAATAGTCCATTACGATTAGGTTGTTTGATTTTATTAAATGTAAAATCTTTTCGGAGTAAATTTTTTATATTCTTCAGGTAAATCAGCGAAATAATGTGAGCTCCAATAAGCGCCATATCACGAGCAGAAGAATATTGATTAGATCAGTCTAAACCATGCGGCGTGTGAAATTTGTATTTTTCAAACCAAATTGTTGAACATATTTATTCATTGTTTCTACAAAGTTCGGTACATTGCCTGAAATATGCTCAGCTAATGCTATTGTTGCATCATTGCCTGATACCACAATCACTCCACGATTCAAATCTAGCTACTGATACCTGTGTGTTTAAATCTAAAAACATTTTTGATGAGTCTGGGAAATTACGCCCCACGCACTCTCACCAATGGTTACCATATCGGTATTGTGAATTTTAATCCCTGTTTTAAAGCGCTCCCTACCACATAACTTGTCATCATTTTTGTTAATGATGCGTGATATTGACGCTGATCCGGATTAAGTGAGGCCAAATTGCACCTGAATTGTAATCCATCAATACATAAGTTTGAGCAGTAATTCTAGGTGGAGTTACGCCAAACCGATATCCTCGGCAGCTACTGTAGAAAAAGCACTAAGTGCTAGCAAAAACTTGATAAAATGCGATTTTTGTTGTTCTTTTCAACATAGTGTGTTCCTACAATTAATTTTTATATGTGTAAACAATTAGTGGCTTGTTTACTCGCCATTTTTGTAATTTGGTTCTCACTTGTGACATTTGTGTTTCATTATCAAAAGGCCCAATGTGAATTTCGTATTTATTGCCTGAGCGATTTACTTCGGCTTGAATATTATCTAACGCGAGTTGCGTAATTAACTTATCAGCTTGACTACGAGAAGTAACCTCAAGTCATTTTCAAACGATAAACTTCATTTCTCATTTATCATCTTAAACGACTTATTATGAATATGCACTAGATTTCACTAAACGATCGCAGCTTCTTGAGTTTTTGCATGCTTAACCAGCGTTCTTGTCGCTGCGACCCTGACAAATTCCCATTTTTAGCAACATGCAACGCCTCACTCTAACATGCCCCATACCGCGAGAAATTAATCCACTTTCTTTCGCCGCCGCATGAGAAAGGTCAATTAAACGTTTATCACTAAAAGGCCCACGATCATTAATACGTACGATACACTTTTCACGGTTGTTATGTAAATTAGTCACCAAAGCATAAGAATTTATTGGCACTGTTTTTATGCGCTGCAGTAAATTGTGTTGAATTATAAACATCACCACTTGCAGTTCTACGCCCATTAAATTTGAGATGATAGTAACTAGCCATCCCTTCTTCGTATAGGATTTAGCATCATCTTCAGTTTTGGTCGTAAGTTTGCCCTTTCACGTGAATAAGTACTCAGGGGCAGGTACTTTGGTTACAATTGAAAGTTTATCCCTTGATACTATATATTTTGTGAGTGTCCGCATACGCTGAAAAAGCTAGTAATTATAGCAAACAAAGCAAGTGCGGTCAGATTTAATAATGTTTTTAATTTCATAAGCGTTGACTATTTTTCATTTATTTACCCTTTTTAAGAAAAGCAAAAATGAAATTAGTTCCCTTTCATATATTTTTACTTGATGTGTATGAACTGACATCACCAAAGCCAAAAGCAGCCATAATAGCAACGTAAGACGTTCCGCCATAGCTGAATAAAGGTAATGGCACCCCACTACAGGTGCAAAAATACCACTACCATGCCTATGTGTAACAAACACATAAACAAAGAAAAATTAACGTCGTTGCACCAGCAAGAATTCGCCCAAAAGAAGTTTGAGCGTTCACGGCAATTATCAAACCACGTACAATAATGAACATATAAATGGAGATCAAAATAAGAAAACCAACCATTCCATGCTCTTCACTCATTACAGCAAAAATAAAATCTGTATGGGGTTCAGGTAAGAATTCAAGCTGGGATTGAGTCCCCTGCATCCAGCCTTTCCCCCAAAAGGCCACCAGAGCCAATCGCAATCTTTTTGATTGTAAAATATGATAGCCAGCACCGAGAGGATCTTTTTCTGGGTCCAATAATGTGAGAACGCGAGTGCGTTGATAATCGTGCATTAAATACAGCCACATGAGCGGAATAAATCCAGCTAAGCCAATCACGGCAGCTAAAAATCAACCACCAATTCATTCCCAGCTAAAAATACTACAAATAAACCTGACGCACTTACCAAAATTGATGTGCCTAAATCTGGTTGTATAGCTACAAGTAAAGTCGAATTATAATCATGTGCAATCGCAATAAATGTTTCACTCTAATTTAGGTGGAAGTAGACGATTACCTAAATACACGGTGACCATTAATGGCACCGCAAGCTTTACAATTTCAGAGGGCTGAGAAACGAATAAATCCAAGATCAAGCCAACGCTGTGCACCTTTACTGGTTGTTCCAATAGCATCCACTAAAATCAACATGATAAAGCTCTATCAGATAAAGATAAGGCGCAATGCGTTGATAGAACTTAGGTGAAATTGCGCCTAACGAGCATAACAGTAAATCCAAGAAAACCTGAATAATCCTGTTGTTAAACATAGTTTCACCTGCACCAGTGGCACTATAAAGCACAAGCATGCTATAGGCTGTTATTGCAACTAAAACCAATAAAAAGCCAAAAATCAATATGCAACGTTGCCACGCAAACCAGAAAGGGATTTTATCTTCCATTTATCTGCTCGCTCTTTGTGGTAAATCTTCTTTTGCTGAATGGTTGTATTATATTTTTCAACTCAGGTAAACGTTGATTTAAATAGTAATCCATCACTTTACGTGCCAGCGGTGCGGCATTACTTGAACCACCACCCTGCATTCTCTAAAATAACTGTCACAACCAATCTAGGTTTTCATAAGGTATATGTGGTAAAACCATGCGTGATCGTGCAGTTCTTTTTCAATCCAGCCGCATTGTATTTTTCATTTTCTTTGAGACTAAAAACTTGTGCTGTACCAGACTTTTACCCGCAACTCTATAATTAGCACCGGCAAATGCCTTTCGTCCAGTGCCTGCAGCAGAATTAACAACATTATACGATTCCACGTTTTGCTGCATCCCAATACTTTTGTTTTGGCTCACCAATATCAGGATAAATCAAATGGATCCTTATAAGGTGATACGTCCGCACCTTCAATAGCTTTCATTAAATGTGGTGTATTTACTTTACCGTTGTTAATCAATATATGCTGTTGCTTTTTGCCACTTGTAACGGGAGGTTGCAGTCCAATACCCTTGCCCAATTCCCACAGAAATAGTATCACCTGTACCCAAGGGCGTTTATAGCGTTTTTTTGTTTCCATTCGCGCGTTGGCATATGGCATGCTGTTTCTTCTTGAATTTCAATCCCAGTTGGCATACCAAAGCCAAAGCGGTTTCATCCAATCAGAAAAGGCGATCAATTCATACTATGAGCCACTTGATAAAAATAGGTATCGGATGATTCTGTAATTGCTTTATTTAAATCTGTATAACCATGACCGCTCTTTTTCCAATCTCGGAATCGCTTTAGTCGTGATTTGGCAATACCTCAACAGCCAGGGTCAAAAATCGTCGTATTTTTGGGTAATCACATTTTCAGTTTGTGCAGCTACTGCAATAAAAAGGTTTCACCGTAGAAGCAGGAGGATACACACCTTGGGTCGCTCGACTATCAGCGGGCGAGCAGGATCATTTAATAGGCGCTTATAATCTTCTGACGAAATACCATCAACAAACAAATTATTGTCATAACTTGGCGTGGACACCATAGCCAGCACGCCACTATCTTTAGGATCCAATACAACAATCGCACCTTTTTGCCCTGCCAAAAAGATCTGTGATATAACGCTGCAACTCTAAATCAATAGTAAGATAAATACTTTTTCCTGCTACTGAAGGTTGTTCACGTAACTTACGAATAACTTTTTACCGCGATTGTTGATTTCACTTCTTCAAAACCTAGTAGTGCCATGCAACTCATCTTCGTAATAGCGTTCAATCTAATTTGCCCATATCATTGCTACCAGAATAATTGGCAAATTTTTCATCTTTTTCAAACGCTCAACATCTTTATCGTTGATTTTTGCACATAACCTAAAATATGCGTCATAATCTCGCCATACAAGTAATAGCGTTTTGAAATAAGGACGTACATCTAAACTCGGATATTGATAGCCACTCACTGCAAAACGTGCGATTTGTTCTTCTGTTAAATTAGGTTTCAATAAAATAGGTGTGTAACGCGTTCCACGGCGACGTTCCTTTTAAAAATTTTCAATATCATTATCCGTCAATCCCACAATGTAGCGTAATTCATCTAAAGTGCGGTCTAAATTTTCAGTTTTTCCGGTACAATGTATAAACCAAAAAGTAAGATTTTTCGCACTAACTTTACCGCAACGATCATAGATTGCCACGCGTTGGAGGTAAAGGTAATAATTTAATTCGGTTACCGATTAGGAACGCGTTTGGTAAGTATCGAAATTAACAATCTGTAGCTGATAAATATTGGTGAATAACACGCCTGTTAGTAGCAAAATCCCCAAAAAGCCACTAAAGTTCGCCGTGCAAAAAGATTACGCCCGCTTTTTATCGCGGAACGCCTCATGAGTTGGCGTATTGAAGAATCTTTTTAAAATTCATCTGACTAAAAATGAGGATTTACTATTCTCGATGATAAGGATGATTAGTCGTGAGCGACCACGCACGATACAAACTTTCAGCCACCACAACACGAACAAGCGGATGAGGTAATGTCAATGGTGAAAGCGACCAGCTTTTGCTCTGCAGTGGCTTTACATTCAGGTGAAAGTCCCTCTGGCCCACCGATCAACAAAACATACATCACGGCCATCGTTTTTCCAGGCTTCTAGTTGCTCGGCTAACTGTGGGTGTGGTCCAAGGTTTACCTGGAATATCTAACGTCACGACTTTGCCTTTTCCACAGGCAGCTAACATCGCTTTTGCCTTCTTGATTCAAAATACGTTTAATATCAGCATTTTTCCACGCTTGCCTGCTGGGATTTCAATCAGTTCAAAAGGCATATCTTTTGGGAAACGGCGTTGATATTCTCAAAACCCGTTGTAACCAAGAAGGCATTTTGTTCCGACAGCAATTAACGTGATTTTCACAAGTCATCCTTATCTAAAAAGCGCGGTTATTTTTACCGCACTTTACCAATATTTACGCCCAAAGTTTCTCTAATTGATACATTTCACGTCGCGTCATGTTGCATGATATGTACGATTGCTTGACCAAGATCCACCACAATCCAATCTGCAGTATTTTTACCTTTCTTCACCAAAAGTTTCAAAACCTGCTTTTTACATTCTGTAATTAAATTATCTGCCATCGCAGAAACTTGGCGGCTCGATGTACCCGTGCAAATAATCATATTATCCGTAATTGATGATTTTTCCACGTACATCAAAAATGTACCATATCTGTTCCTTTTTAACCCATCTAAGGTTTCCATCAAAAATTCAACTAATGCCATTTTGTTCTCGCTTCTCAATAAAAAGTGCGAGATTCTATCATTGAATACCCTCCGCGCAAAATCCATTACTAAAAAAATAAGCGCGAAATTAACCGCGCTTTTTGTTTCGTATAAATTGAACTTATTTTTGGCTATGCCGCCCACAATAACACTGCTAATAACTGCGGCGACATTATCCGCAAGAACATCACCAATGGATATACAGTTGCATAAGAAAAGTGCTGCAGCACTGTTATCTTCTTTGATTTCATTAGCAAATGCTAAAGCCGGAGGATCTGTCATTGAACCAGCAAGTAAACCACAGATTGTGAGGTAATTCAGTTTGCCATATAGACGAGCTCAAAAACACCGGTAATCATTAATGGAATAAAGGTGATAAAAATACCGTATCCCATCCATCTCAAGACCTGAGCCATTCAACAAGGTATCAAAAGAAACTTCCACCTGATTTTTAAAACCCTACCACTGCTAAGAAAAAGGACAATCCCTATTTCACGCAATGCCAAGTTAGCGCTAGGGTGGCATAAACCAGTAAAGCTTTTCTACCAATCGTGCCACTCGCTAAAGATCAACGCAAACCACCAATGGCCCACCAGCAAGCCCTAATTTTAATGCGACAGGAAAACCTGAATATAGAATGGAATCGAACCAACGAGTACCCTCAAACCAATACCGATAAACACAGGTAACATTTGCACTTGAAGCAATTTTTGTTGTATTACCAATTACGGAAATAGCTTTGTTTAGCACATCGGTATGCCCCACCATATGAAGTACGTCACCAAATTGCAAGGTTGTATTCGCTGTTGGCACTAATTCAATACCAGCACGGTTCAAGCGAGAAATCACTACACCATATTTTTGATGAATACCCAAAGTGCGATCTTTTTACCTAAGACTTTTTCATTAGTAACCACTACACGTTCGGCAATGAATCTCTCCACTATAAGAGGATGTTGGGGCATCTACCTCTGACCAATAATCAAGCATTTTTGAAAGCGCAGCTTCATCGCCGACTAATTGCAAAATATCATTGGTACGAATTTCTGTGCTAGCCTTTGGAACAATTTCCATGTCCTCACGTTTTAGGCGAGAGCAAACCACTTCCTCATCACTCAAATCCAGGCACTTCAATCAACGTCAAACCATCTAAATTTTGCTTGCGTCACTTTCACCGAAATGCTATGCAAACTTTTTTCTTGACCGCTTTCGTATTAAAACGAGCGGGCTTCATCGTCTACTTTGACTTTAAAAAATAAGCGGATTAACCACATTGCAAGCAAAAATACCACAAATCCTGAATGGGATAAGTCATCGTATAAGACATCCCCATATGTCACAGTAGTTTGAGGTCACGCCAAGTCTCAGTCAGAATTTGCTGACCAGCACCAAGGGCTGGCGTGTTAGTTACTGCCCCAGCATAAATACCAAGAGAGATATCTAACGGGACATCCAGCAACCTTATGCACAATCACCGCTGCAACAGACCCCAGAACAACGATTAAAATGAGCAAACGCATTCAGTTTTTAAACCTGATTTTCTTAAAGATGCAAAAAGCCAGGCCCAACTTGAATCCCAATCGTATAAACGAACAGAATCAAGCCGAAATTCCTGCACAAAATGCAACGTATGCGCATCTAGTTGCAAGCCATATTGATTGGTGAAATGAGCCACAATGATGCTGCCAAACAGCACACCACCGATGCTAAGCCCAACCTCACGAATCTTCCAATGCCCTGATCCATAAACCGATTACGGCAACGAGGGTAGAAAGACTAATCGTGATTGCAATATCACTCATATTGACCCCTTTAAAAATGAAATTTAACTCCTTTGGATTATATCCAAGTTGTTTTTGAAAAACCTTAATCAAACTCAAAAAATGCTACTGTTCGTCACATTTTTCTGCGAAATTGAGCATAGACTCTACAATACCGAAAAATTTTTGACTTCTTTTACAAAAAAGTGCGGTTATTTTTCACCGCACTTTTATCTCGGATGGAATATTTATGGATTACGGCCAAGAAGCCATTACTTCTCTTATTTGGATTTTACAAACACTAGCTATCACCTCAGTCGTCTTTAGTTTTGGCATTTTTCTTTTTGGTGAGTTTTACCCAATGGGGAAAACAATTTTGGATGTTTGTTGGTGGCTATCTTTCACCCAAACGTAGCATAAAAACCTATCCTATTCTTTTCTGCTTATTGTTGCGATGACATTACTCAGTGTACGTATCAGCCTTTGTACATTCTGAGTGGTACAAAAATATGTACACATCATTGCAGGAATTTAATGAACATGTATTTTGGCAACAAATGGGCTTGTTCTGTGTCATTGCCGCAAGTTCTGTTTCTGCAGCATTAGTAAGCTATTATTTTAGAGCAACGTTTCGTCATCAACTGGATTGAATGGCTTAACGAACAGCTTGTTGATAAAATGGATGGCACATCGTGCCTATTACAAAACACAGTATTTATCAGAAAACTAGATAACCCTGATCAACGTATTCAACAAGATGTCCAATCTATGTAAAAACCACGCTTTTTTAAGCACCGGAGTCATTGATGCGGTCACCCTCGATGATCCTTTCACACGATTTTGTTATGGGGATTAGCGGTCCAATGATGGTACTTGGCGTGGAAATTCCACATATGATGGTGTTCTTAGTGTTTGGCTATGTCATTTTCACTACCCTCATTGCATTTTTGGCTCGGTCGTCCATTGATATCGTTGAATTTTTATTAATGAACGCTTAAAACGCAAACTACCGTTATTCTTTAATTCGCATAAAAGAATATGCCGAAAGCATTGCTTTTTATGCAGGTGAAAAAGGTAGAAAAATCAGCTTTTACCAACAATTCAATGCTGTCATCCATAACATGTGGGTAATCGTATTTAGAACGCTAAAATTTTCAGGATTTAACTTAGTTGTAAGTCAAATTTCTGTTGTTTTTCCATTGTTAATTCAAGTTGGGCGTTACTTTGAAAAACAAATAAAACTCGGTGATTTAATGCAAACTTTACAAGTATTTGGAAAATTGCACGCAATCTTTCATTTTTCCGCAATACTTATGATAGTTTTGCGGGGCTATAAAGCGACGCTCGATCGTTTAACTCGGTTTCAGCTATACCATTGAAATAGTGAATCATGAAATCGCAAACACAAATCCACAATCATCCCACAGATGTTATTTTCAACAAATTTAAGTGTTAAAAATCCATTAGGTCACACACTGATAGAAAATCTCAACATTACACTACCGCAAGGAACAAGTTTACTCATTCAAGGAAAAATCGGGTGCAGGAAAAACGACACTTTTTACGAACAATCGCTGGGACTTTGAGCTACGCAGAAGGGGGAAAGTGATTTGCCCAACGAAACAGTCAACTTTTCTTGATCGCAAAAAGCCTATGTACTACAAGGAAATTTGATGTCAGCATTAACTTATCCCATTAAGCCCGACAATATTTCACATACGCAAGCAGTAGAAATATTAAATAAAGTGCACTCAGGACATTTGGCTGAACAATTAGAAAAAGAACAAGACTGGACGCGTATTCTTTCTCTTGGTGAGCAACAGCGTTTAGCGTTTGCTCGTTTGATTCTACACAAACCTGCCGTAGCCTTCTTTAGATGAAGCCACAGCAAAGTATGGATGAAGGTTTAGAATTTGCGATGTATCAACTATTAAAACAAGAGCTACCAAAAACCACGCTAATCAGTGTTGGCCACCGTTCAACGCTGAAAGCTTTTACATCAGCAACAACTGACTCTGCAAAGATAAAGGCCAGATGGCAACTGATGTAAAAACACGAAAAACAACTGTAATTTCAACACATTTTTGGTACATTTTAGCACAATTTTTTGTGTGCTTGGCGATGAGATAATTTCACTTTTTCAGCCAAGCAAAACTAACTCTGATTTTAGAATAGGATAATTATGTTATTTAAAAATTTCGTGGACTTTTTCTCAAAACGATCTTTCTATCGACTTAGGTACTGCAAACACGTTAATTTATGTGAAAGGTCAAGGTATTGTCTTAGATGAGCCTTCGGTTGTTGCCATTGATCAAGATCGTGTTGGTTCACTAAAAGCATCGCGGCTGTAGGTAAAGAAGCGAAATTAATGCTTGGACGTACACCAAAAAGCATCGCTGCTATTCGCCCAATGAAAGATGATGTAATCGCAGACTTTCTTTGTTACAGAAAAATGTTGCAATACTTTATCAAACAAGTTCACAGCGGTAATTTTATGCGCCCAAGCCTCGTGTACTTGTTCTGTACGCTGGAGCAAATCAAGTAGAACGTCGTGCAATTAAAGAATCTGCAATCGGGTGCTGGTGCGCGTGAAGTATATTTAATTGAAGAACCAATGGCAGCCGCAATCGGCGCTAAATTACCCGTTTCTACTGCTGTTGGTCTCCATGGTAATTGATATCGGTGGTGGTACGACCGAAGTCGCTGTTATTTCTTTAAACGGTATCGTATATTCTTCTTCAGTTCGTATCGGTGGTGACCGTTTTGATGAGGCGATTATTTTCTATGTTCGCCGCACTTTTGGTCTCTATATCGGTGAACCAACAGCAGAACGTATCAAACAGGAAAATCGGTACAGCCTATATTCAAGAAGGTGATGAAATTAAAGAAATGGAAGTGCATGGCACAATCTTGCTGAAGGCGCACCTCGTTCATTCACCTTAACCTCACGCGATGTTTTAGAAGCTATTCAACAGCCATTAAATGGTATCGTAACCGCAGTTCGTACTGCTCTTGAGGAATGTCAACCAGAACACGCAGCTGATATTTTTGAACGAGGTAGGTATTAACTCGGTGGGTGCACTATTGCGTAATATTGATACGCTTTCTAAAGAGTCTGGCGTTCCAGTAATTATCGCAGAAGATCCATTAACCTGTGTTGCTCGCGGTGGCGGTGAGGCATTAGAAATGATCGATATGCACGGTGGCGACATTTTTTTAGTGACGAAATTTAATTTAGACTAAAATAAAAAGTGCGGTTAAAAATGACCGCACTTTTTCCTTTTTAATCTTTTTATCTCAACGTAGGACGCTTAATGAAGCCTATTTTCGGTAAAGCCCCGCTTGGCATTCGATTATTATTAGCTGTAGCCGCTTCCCTTTCTTTAATCTTTTGGCTGATGGTCAAACTAATTCAATGACTAAAGCTCGCAGCGCCATGGAAACTGCAGTGGTGGGCTCTCATTATCTTGCCAATAGCCCTCGTACAGTATTAGATGGGGTATCAGATAATTTAGTAGATACCAGTAAATTACAAATCGAAAATAAAGTATTACGCGAACAATTACGTGAAAAATGCAGATTTACCTTTTACTAGATCAACTCAAAGTCGAGAATCAGCGTTTACGTTTATTGTTAAACCCCTTTACGCACCGATGAATACAAAAAGATTGCGGAAATTTTAACTGCAGAAACTGATATTTATCGTCAACAAATTGTTATTAACCAAGGCGAAAAAGACGGTGCATGTAGGCCAGCCTGTAATTGATGAAAAAGGCGTCATTGGACAAATTATTTCTGTGGGCGAGAACACCAGCAGAGTACTACTCTTAACTGATGTCACCCATTCTATTCCAGCACAAGTTCTACGTAACGATGTTCGCGTCATTGCGAGTGTGGAACTGGGCATACTGATGAGCTAACTCTTGATAATGTACCGTGCTCTGTGGATATCGAAAAAGGCGACTTACTTGTAACGTCTGGTCTTGCGGTCGTTTCTCTGAAGGCTATCCAGTAGCGAGTTGTACAAAGCGTTTTCACGCGATGGTTCCAATTACTTTGCGACGGTCAAAGCCAAACCCTCTGTGTGCTCTTTGAACGCTTACGCTATGTATTACTACTGGCCAAGCAATCTAGATATGTCTAAAGTAAAATCTATGTCTCCAGAAGAAGTGCGTAATTTAGTGCAAAAACGTTTAGAAAGCCAAGCGAATGAAGTTGATTACAAAGCAGCCCCGTTAACAGACGATAACTTCTAAGAAAAATATGATAAATCAACGGTTGAACCTGAAATTCCAAACCTATGCACCACAAAATGAAGAGGTTGACTGTCAGAACAACAAGAACATAGGGAAGAAGATTAATGCAAACTGCTTTATTTTTACAATGGCTCACAATTTTTAAGCTTTTGTCGTGGCATTAGTGCTAGAACTGCACCCTGGCTGCTTGGTTTTTCAGGCATGGGCCTGCTTGTTAGTTCTCGTTTTGCTTTCTACTGGTTCTGGCTATTCCAAATAAAGTCAGTATTGATGGGCATTTTTATTAGGGACTTGTATGGGATTTAATCCTAGGTTCCACATTGCATTCATGCTCTAGTCCTTTCTGTGACACCTATTTTGTGGCAAAAACTATCTCGTACTAAGAAATTTATCGCTTTGGTTTCAAAGCCTTTTAGTGATTGGTGTTTGTGTTTATTGTCAGATTAGCTATTTTCTTAGTTGAATTCTCCTGCATACTCGCATTTTTAACTGGCAAGAAATCTTTGCATTGGCTCTGGAAATACTATGGCCATGGGTATTTTTACTAATGCGAAAATGCGCCGAAAAGTTAATTACATTAAAAGAGAGATAAATATCTCTTTTTATGACTTACGAGTATCTAAAAAACCTAATTCAACTGCTTATTGCAACCATCAAAGAATCACATTCCCAGCCGATATACTCTCCCGCAAATTGTCCAGCCAGTTTTTCAAACCGTTCGACTTGTTCAAAAAAATTTCACCATTATCTAATGAAATTTCTGCTCTAATTTCACCAAGAAATAAGGTTCATCATCTTCATTAAACTGAATAGCTTTAGTGGAATATTGTAATGTCGGAAAGAATAATCCCCAAACTAAGCTCATCCATAAAAGGAACATTTTTCTCTTCATCAAAATGAAAAACTATGCTCCACCAGATACGTATCACTCTAAATCACGACCTTTATTTTTCAGTAAATCAGCAATCTCTTCCGTTGTACTTAATTTAATCTCTAATGGAGAAGCAGCAAAAAGTCAAAATAAGTATCCCAACTTAAATACTTTTGTACATTAATATCTTTAACAAAAATCAATTTGTTGTAAAGTTTCACAATAAGATTTTCATGTTTCACAGTAAAAATGCATTTTAGCTTGGGAATTACAAATAAAATGTCCTGCAAAAATACATTCTGAAGTGCGGTTAATTGCTGCCAGAATTTTAAATACACGATTAATTAACTTATCGTACTCAACTCTGAAGGGCAAACTGGTTTCATCATCTGCTGATAAGCGATAGTGAATTGCACTATTTTATCGAGATCTCTTACCGTGATATTTTTCAACATCTTCAATATTTGCGGTAAACACGGCAGGGCATACTCATTCACGGTAGAACGATACCTGCCAATTAGCTATATCCATTTCGCTTTCCTATTTAAATTCAGCCCAAATAGGTGCGTGATCAGAAGGTTTTTCCATTGCTCGAATATCCAATGCAATGCCCACATCGACACAGCGTCTCAGCCAATTTTTGACTTACTAAAATATGATCAATTCGTAAAACCTCGATTATCATCAAAAACCTTTAGAACGGTAATCAAACCACGAGAAATTTATCATTTGCTGTTGGTCCAGCTTACGGAAACCATCTTCTAATCCATAATCATCACAAACGTTGATACCACGCTCGTTCTTCAGGGTAAGAAAGAACATTTACCCGTGCGTAACCAACGTTTACGATTTTCATCTCCGATACCAATATCTAAATCACTTGAGCTAATATTCATATCGCCCATAATTAAAATCAGGGATCTGATTTGTCGTGTTCTTTTCTAAATACTGTTGAAGATCTGCATAAAATTTCCCTTTAGCTGGAAATTTAGTCTCGTGCGCACGGCTTTCTCCTTGAGGAAAATAGCCATTAATTACAGCTGCGTAAACCAAATTCAGTTTCAAGATCAGCTCATAATAATGCGTTTTTGACATCTTCATTGTCTCGTTGAAAACCACGACGAACCGCTTTAGGTTCTTGTTTAGTCAATACGCACGCCATAGTGGCCTTTCTGTCCGTGATGAAATACGTTATAACCTAAGTTTTCTGTAATTTACAAGGAAAAGCCTCATCAGCGACTTTACTTCTTGCTAAGCCGATTACATCTGGCTGATATCTTTCAATCAATGGCTCAGTTGATGTGGGCTGAGCACGCAAACCATTTATATTAAAAGAGATAAATTTCATTTTTGTTCCTATTAAAGAGTAAAATTGTCTTTATTATACAGAGATTTCATTTTTGATAAAACGGCTTTGCCAGATAAGCCTTAATTTGCTCAAACACACTGATTTAATCCAAAAATTGATCTTTGAGAGGGTAAACAAGTTACCGAAATAAAAACTCATCAAATAATCAAATTCCAATTGAGCGTATGCAAATAAGTGCGGTCAATTTTCTTTCAGTATTTTTACCATAAAGTCCCATCGCCCTAAAAATCGGACTACCTAAACTTTTTCATCGCAACACGTAATTGATGAGTTTTCCTCGTTTGTGGTTTTAAAATAAATAAACGTAAATTAGGCTCACAGCTTACACTTTCAAAACGCGTAATGCGGGATTGTCTTTGTTTGGCAAAGTCGATGCACCGTCTCGGGCTTTCTTCATATCCCCGATAGTCAAACCTTGTTTTTAGGCTTTTGGTTACTTAATGCCAGATACGCTTTTTAGTGAATTTTTATGTTCAGAAAAAGTCGAGAAATTCAGCCGCACTTTCAGCATCTCAGTGCCAAAATTAATAGACCCTGACGTCACTTTATCCAAGCGATGAACTAACCATACTTGAGGCACATATTCAGTTGTTTTTGGCAACGTCTCTGTTAAGCCTTGTTCTTCTGATCTTTTATGAACGCCAATACCCTTCAGGCTTTATTGACAATAATAAAAATCGCTATGTTGATAAACAACCTCGATTTTCATCAGACTTGCTCTTTTTGTAAATTTTACTTTTTACTGAGAACAATATCTTTCACCGAGCTAAGTAATTCCTGCTGAATATGTGAAAGCTTTTGGTTTTTCATTTAATTGAAATGCTAACGGGCGACAAAGCTCCATTGCTTACGCCCAATCTAGCAGTGAGTAATCCCACACGCGATTCCTTGAGCGATACGCGCAGAAAGTTTTGCTGTCACATCTTGAGAAAGCCAACCATTCCAATATCTTAGCCACTTCGGTTGCTCCCAGCAAAAAGCGATATATTGACCAATACCATTCTAACAACTGAATACGTGAAAAATACTCTAATTCAATCCCATAAACTTTCTAGCAATCTTATTCATTAACGAAGATTTCCACGCAATAAAACATATCCACTACAGCAAGTGGACTAATCGCGACAATCACAGCTGATTTCAGCGGCCATTTTATAATCAATTTTTAGCTTTGCATCAAAAGTAGACAAAACATTACGACTGAATAAATGAGTAATTTCTTGCGCTGAATAAGCTTCATTTAATTGACGTTGCCATTGAATTACCGCTGGAGAATCATTTTCCAAACGTAGCGATTTTGCAATATCTAAGCAAAGAACTTTTACTCTACGTTATGAACAGAAAACGATCACCATTTTTACCGCACTTCTAAACCAAATCTGTTGACTTTGTTGTTGCAATTGCTCACGTAAAACGAACTAAACGTCGCCACCTCACCACAATCTCTTTAATACCCAACAAAATGACAATTAAACTGACTAAAGCAAAAGCAAGATAAATCCATTGATGTTGTTGATAGCTATCCCAAAATCCACTGCACGGATTGCGCAACTGTCGTGCACCAAATAAAAAGTGCGTAAATTTTAATAAAGTTTTTCCAAAACCTGATTTTTGGTTTCAATGCCTGTTCAAGCTGAGCATCAAGCAATTCCTTCCAAGGTTCATCCAGCTTTGTTTAGCACGATGAAACTCTTTGCTAGGCTGATATTGTTCTTCCTCAACGTTGACTGCGTGTTCAAAAATTTGTTTTTCCATCGCCTATTCCAAAAATAACCCCACTGAAAAGTGGGGCATCAACGTCGTAAATCAATCATTATTCATCGCTTGAAAAGATAGAAAGTAATCTTTTAATAAACCAAGAATAAATTGTAGATTGAAACATAAACATTCACGGTTGCGCGAATGTAATTGCTCTCACTCACCATGGATGATATATTACTAGTTTCCATAAAAAGATAGTCATTGTAGAAGAGATACAACAAATAATGCACTAACTGCGACTGATAACGCAGGAATTTGAAGAAGAAACCGCCACCACACCAAGCAATAGCACAAATAATGCGAACATTGCGCTGATAAGAATGACATATCTTTTTCGTGCTAATACATAAGCGGAACACGCGAACAATACATAATTGCAGTTCCCATGAATGCAAGCATAATCAAATCTTCCATTCCACGTGCCACATACATATTCAAAATTGGCCTGATGGTATCCCATAAACTGGTGAAAGCAAAGGCCGCCAAAATACCAGCAGGACGATCAGCTAATTTATTTGTTGCAAAAGCAAGCCGTAAAAACCGACTAGTAACACAATAATATTTGGATATGGCAGATTTAGACTCATTGAAATAAAACGCAACAAACCGCTGAAAATGCCATTGTTAATCCTAATATACGTGTTACTGCAACACTTTATGTGTGCTGAGAAGGATTCACTGCTGAGCATCCACACAAGACGTGATTGCATAAAAGCCCTTTGTAAAATAAGTAAAAAGTCTCTTGTAAAGTAAGGGCTAGTAAAAAGTCAATGGTATTAATGAGAATTAATTTCATCAAAATGAATAAATTATCATCACCCTAAACTTAAAATCATGAGATTTCTGTTTACATCAATAAAAATATTCATTATACTACGCCCATCAATCACGGAGAATGGTCGAGTGGTTGAAGGCACCGGTCTTGAAAACCGGCGAGGGTTTACGCCTCCCTAGGGTTCCTCGTTGAATCCCTCATTCTCCGCCATCAGATTGCCACTCAGTTAGCAGGCTTTAGGGATTTTACTACTTTGTATTACGTTATTTGGTCAATACATCTCACCAGTGAAATAACAGCCTGAAGATCACTATCAGACAATTTTCCTTCTTTTCACAAAATACTTTTCCCATTTTGTCTCACACGATAATTGCACTATCTTTAGGATTTAATCCCTCAAGCATTTTCTTTCACCGGCACTTTATCATCTAATCACAACCTGGCTATGTGGATTTTGCTGTTTTCCTTTTAGCAATTCATTTTTACAAACATACCCTACAACTAATCGCATCATCTGCATTAATAATGGTCGTTGTTTGGTATTTGCAGGATTAAATGAGATGCTTTTATCGCATCAATCATTGCCGGATTTTTCTCTTTGCAGCAGTTCTACCAGCCAAAATGATGACTACACGCACTTTTACCCGCTAACCCTGCAGAGTCCCAAGGTTGAAACGAGTCTCTCTGAAAGTACACCACCTATACCACTCACTTTGACCGATGGAAAGATTGCCCAATTGCAAAACTATGTGCCCAAGTTGAACTATTAAAACATTACGCCACAACTAAGGCAAAAATTTGTCACACATTTTCCTCGCACCGATCAAAAACTTTCACGCTTTTTAGCGAAAGACATCTTTTGCCATACTCGCGCCTATTATATGTAATCAAGAAGGAAAACCAATGGATCAAAAATGCCTAATTGCCCAAAATGTCAAAGTGAATACGTTTACCACGATTCAATTAATTTTGTTTGCCCTGATTGCGGTAATGAATGGATAATAATGAAATTCAAGAATCGATACGATCAACCAATCGTAAAAGACAGCAATGGGAATTTGCTTGCAGATGGCGACGATGTACTTTTGATTAAAGATTTAAAATTAAAGGTTCATCAGAAGTATTGAGGTACAAAATTCAAAACATCCGCTTAGTAAATGGCGTATCATAATGTCGATTACAGGCAAACTACGATGAAATCTGAGTTTTGTGAGCTTAATCGATGCTCAGTCTAAAATTGATTCATGCAGTTAGACTGTTATTTAAAGGATTGTCGATCATTGTATCGTATCTCAGAATAACTTGAGAACCTGTAATTTAAATCTGATTGTGTAGTGTTTACCCATTATAAAAATCTGCACCCCTCAATTGTTGGCTCTGCTAATCCAACTCTTTGGGTGCAAAGATCATTTCTCTATCTCTAACTTAAAGTTGATACTACATTTCTCATATTTGGAAACAACATTTTAATGACGTTCTGAGTCAATCTTCTTGATTTACCTTGATAAGGGAAAAATATGCATCATCATCATTGGATTAAACTTTAGCTTCAATCAATCCCAGGAGCTTTAGCGATGGTTCAGCTTGTTTTCGAGCAAATCAGGACACAAATCGACCCCGCAAACTTTTAGCCCCCATTGCATGAGCAACCCCTACAGCAATCTGTTTATAACTCTATCATTTTATCAGTCACATCAATAGAATCTCCCCCTGCACTGATATATTAGAATTCCAGTAATGCACGCTCGACAATTTGACCAGCCTGAGGCAATACACTATCAGGTGTTAATCCTGTTCTTTTAATTGTACAATTCTATGTCACCCAAAGCGATTCTTTTTGAGAGAGGTGAACGAGAACCATCTCCCCGTAGTTGATCTTGAATATCTCGACCAATTCACGCACCGTATTCTCTTCCATCACCTATAACATTTGCAGGTACACGCAACAACATGCGAGCGTGTTTCATCCCCAAAACAAAGAAGCGATATTCTGCAACCAATTAAATAATCTTCAACCATTCACTTCTTTATCTTTCGCGAAAAGCAATCTCAATCGCTTTGACAAAATCCTCTCTATGTGTCACACCCTGTTTGAAAATTGTTATACCTAAAACCATAATTTGTGGATTTTGGCTTAATCAACGACAGCGCGCCCTTCAAATAAAGCAGCATAATGTGCAACGGCCTCGTTCAATCGATAAATTCCAAGCTTTTTGTGGTACATTAAAACCAGCCTTTAGATAATACTTTTGTCACTACCTTTATTTTCCATAATCAATGGAGAGATATATTGATCATGATCATTACATTACCATTTTTAACATATTCAAGGTGTTCACCAAATTTAAGCGCAAGAAATTGATCGTTCTCATCTCAAAAATTTCCAGTCGTAACACCTTTTTGAATTAAATCAAATAATAAAGCCTCGAGTGAGAGTTCCATATTATCAAATGGAAGATAAAGTATATAAAACGTTTAAAAAGCTAGAGTTTATATTGCTTCTGCAAGCTACCCCCAAGGCTTATATAACTTCCTCCTGCTCAATCGCTTTTAAGTAATTTCTCCATTTACTCATAGACTTGGTTCAGCCAATTGCGCCAATTTTTCTTCCGAAATTTTAACTCGTCTCTTCATCTGCATTGACACTTTCAACATATCAATAATTTGGCTTACTATTTCCTTCACCTTCTTCTAAATGCTGTTTGCTCACGAGGATCTTTCAAGAGATACTTGATATAATCTTTGCTTTACGTTACCGCTCACTTCTTTTGACCACTTGTCCCATCAAGCCATAACATTCCTAATAAGAAAATATGAATAAATTTAGCATCATCTAGACTGAGACCATATGGCCCAAGTGGATCCAAATCAAACAAACGAAATTCTGCATACTGAACGCCTTTTTCTCAGCAATCCACGAGCTCGAACCCTCGTAAACGAACATTAGAATAAAAATCTTTTCTGCAAATCAAATGACCAGATTTAACTTGAAACTCTAATGCATCCTCACATAATTTCTCTAAGGTTACCAAGGATTCACCACAACATTAGATGAATTGACGCACCATTAGGGACTAGAACGTAAACTACGCACTAACCGCCCCTCTTTCAAAGGAAAAATCTCAGCACACCATTTCGGAGAAAATAATTTGTTTCTACTATCGGACTCTGCTGCAAGTAAATAAACTAAAATCCACCGGATAGCGTAGAAAATTATTAGCCAATTTCATATATAGGGCGTTTTGAAAATCTTAAGATGGTAAGGCATATTCATTCTGCAACAAGAATATAGTTTCTTCACAAATTCAGATGACAGTTGGAAATTGTAGTGAATTCCACTTACCACTTTGTTTGTATTTACCATATTGTTTAGACAGATGCTCACTGATATTTTAACATCTTCTTGTTTATCAAGCTGGAGCTCTCTGAATCTCATTTTCTGGTGGTAATCCCGCAGGCATACTAAAATGGGAAAATGTATTCACTTGTCAGGTAAAGAACGCAATACCACCTCGCGAATTGCGTAGAAAGCCAACGTAGGCTCACCTTCCAGTTTAGCATTTGGTGGCGTAATCAACTCAAGCTGGCTTTCGGCAAAATCTGTTTGAATATAAGGGATGATAAGAACGATGACCAAACACACGTGGATGTCGTCACAATATTATTTCTTTATCGTCAATACGTTGACCTTTTCCTTTTCTAAAAACCAAATTGACCTTGCTGAAAAGCAACCTAGTTGATATTGTTTTAACCCATCATTGTTGTAATTTCTCATTATGACCCTTTCTAAATAAAAACTTTTGTTGAAATAATACCACACTAAAAGAGTCTGCTTTTATGTTTAAAATGTAATCATTGAATAGATAATTTAGTTATATAAAGATTTAACTAACTCAGAAACTGATAGGCCAAATTCTCAAATAACAGTAGAACTCAGCCCTTAAATTATTTTTAATCTTCTATTTCATCCGTTTTCTATCATTCTAATATTTAGATCATTCTCGACCACAACAGAGAATCCCCATTGCAAAATAATAGATGTAACCTTTCGGGATGTGGAATATCCAAACTTTCTGCAAATTAAACTAATTCCACTAAAACCAAGAAAGCTAAAGCTAGAATTCTTCAACGCTGGGTGTGTATCCACAAAATGCTGATTATTTTGCCGCAAACATCATCACGCCAACGCAATAATAATCGCTAAATCATAACCGAAGGTGGCTTGCCATACCTACTGCCACCAATACGGAATCTAAAGAAATACAATATCTAGCACTGCACTTGAATTAATACGCCAAGATAACTCACTTATTTTTCTTCCGATTCATGATGGTCTTTGATGCGATTGATTGCTTCTTTAATTTTGCCTGAACTTTTTACAATCAGGAACAAACCACCGATTAATAAAATCAAATCACGCCCAGAAATTTCTTTGATTAAACACATAGTAAATAACGGCAGTAGTAAGCTTCATCATCCAAGACATTGTGTGTAAATTTCGTCAGCATTACAACCAAGTCCAACAATACGACAGACTGGCGTTACCAGGTAGCCACGCCCAACTAGGATGGGTTTTCAATAAAATAATATTATCGACCCTAAAACAATCTCCAACGCAGCAAGGTCGTGCGATATCCACGTCGGTGATCGCAATCCATTCAAACATAATTTTCCCACAGTTAACAAATCCGAAAGTGGATCATAATGCTTATTTCGCGATGAAAAGTTATTATATTTAAGATTGATTAATCAGTTTTCGAGCGTTTCAAAAATCGTTTCGGCAAGCCATGGCGGGAAATTCCAGGTACAGAAGATATTTTCATCTAAGGTCGCCTTTTTTTACACCTTGCAACCACAGATATATTTCAGTAAAGCCTGACGACGTTGAAGGCGCCCACACCTTCAATGGTTTCTAAACCACTTTGTGTAAAGGCTTCGACGTTTTTACGGTGTCCGCTTTATTGCGTGATTATGGCTTTCATCACGGACGTGTTGAATCAAATGCAATGCCAAACCATCATCAGGCAATGAATTTCTCGGACTTGTTTGCTGATGATCGTACTTCCGCCCTGCTCGACGATTATCCACACCCTTTTGCTACGCCAATTGCGCGGTCTATTTTGTCCTATTTACTTACAAGATGTTAACACATTCACGTACGACTTAATTCGCCCTTTTCCACCATCAATAAAAATAATATCGGAATTTTATCTCTTCTAAATCTCGTCAACGTTTTGCAACGCTTGTTCCATCGCACAATCCTGCCAGTACGTTAAAACGACGATAATCAGATTTAGTGGACCTCTGATGAAGACAACACAGATGCTACTGTTTGATTTCCATCGTGTGGCTTAGAATGAAACATTCCATACGCTTAATTTCAGGAAGATTTAATAATCACACAACGCTTGAGTTAAGCAACGCCTCCTTGACATTCGTGAAGATTGTTGTTGTACATTTAAAGCCGGGCTTTTTAGCATTATCTCAGTGTTTTCAGTATTTACCTTATCATCTTTTTACACTTTCTTGAATCGGTTAGCTTTTCTGCCCGCTGATCATGTTAGTTGTCGCCTGATTTTTTTCAGCTAATTGACGATTGGGACACACGTTATTATTCGGGATACTGTCCCGATGGCCTTGTAAATAAAATCTGTCTCACAAAAGTTTCTGTAAGTTCGATAAACTGTATTGGCGGGTACTGGGGAAGCATGACTGTTCAGCAATTCTTCCTTCTTTCGACGAATAAACATCACCTGCACACACAAACTATTGGTAAGTTGAGATATTTAACATCCATATCATTCAAACGCTCATTGATACAAATTGCTTTTCACGTCCGAACGTACCGCCTGACCCGATCATGATAACGCGCAGCTCAAAATTCAAATTTCTGCTTTCCTGCTCCATTTACCGATTAAAGAATCTAACACCATGATCTTTTTGCCTTGTAAAATAAGGCGGCTAACCAACTTACATGATTATATTCTTCATCAGAAACACATCCTGTACATTACAGGCAGAACAACGCTCCACCTGATATCAAACAAGGACGAGAGAGAGAGCGGTTGAATAAACGAATTTTCGTTACTGTCGAACAGGGAAAGTTTTTATAAAAGTTAGAGTTAAAGTCACGCGGTCTTTAGAGGATAAGCACCAAAATATTCACTCCTGCAAATTCTTTTTAGAACCACGATAAGAAGTGCGATTTCGGATGACGTTCTTGGTTAATAAACAATGATAGATTTATCATCACGCAATAATACGTTATAACGAGGTTGATAAAGCTTGAGAAAATATGTTTCCAGCAGTAAAGCTTGTTCAGATGAAGAAGCGTGGTGCCAATATACGAATTGACGCCACCAACGCTTTGCTTTTTACTGCTCAGATTTTTACGCCGAAAATTGTTTGAAAGACGTTTTTAAACTTTTATTTCCAATACAACAACCTGATCTTATCACGTATGATAAACACAGGTTCGTGAGAGACACTGGCTAAGAACCTTTTAGCATCAAACATTTTAATTCGCCGCCAAATTGCTCGCACTTTTTCCCAAATCTTCAGCGGTATCCACCCCCATCGTAGCAGGCACTTCTTTCGCAAGTTCCACATGAATGCGCGTTCCGCCGTTATATATACCACATCGAAGCTGCCCAAGTTTTTCTAGATTTTCGCTGAGTTGGTGCCCACTGCAATACGTATTGTTTTATGAAACCAGCACGATACGCGTAAACGCCAATATATGATCGGGCAAGCGTCCGCAAGCTCGAACTCTCTTGAACATCCTGGTGTAAATTCACAAACTGATCACGATCGTAAGCGAATAAACCGAACGGATACAGCATACATAGCCTCTTATCTGTTAACACTTCACCGCATCGGATTGAATAATTCCTCAGCATCAGCGAATTTTACTGCAAGGCCTTGCCATGTTCACGCGTTAAATTTTACATAAATTATCTGCCACCTCTGTCGCACGATAACGGAGGAATCAGAAGGCCCATCGTCTGAATACTGATACAATTGATCACTGTCAAGAATTCGCTAATTTTCTACAACTTCCGCAAAACGTTCTGTACCAGAATTATGATTAACCGAAGTCACACACACTTTGCGTCTCTAAAACTCTTGGCAACATCTCAGCAACATTTTCATTATCGGTAAGTAACAATCACTCGGCTCGCAGATTGCTGTGCTTTCTCAAATACATGTTGAATCATTGGTTTACCTGCAAATATTTGCAAGCGGTTTATCAGGCAAACGACCTGATGCAAAACGAGCAGATAATCACGTAAATGACACATAATTTATTCCTTTATTCTTAATATTTCAGCTTTTATCGGCAAGCAATCAAAACAACTTGAGGGTTAATCTTTTTCAGACATTTCTGCATTGCGCCACAAGTTTATCTATTTTGTTCCAAAAGTGCGGTAACTTTCACGTTGTTTTCAGCCTCAATGATCGCATCCACATGGACATACCACCAATTATCTTTCGAAAAAGATTACATTTCACGGCATCTTTTCTCCAGTCAGCAAAGAGCGGTGGTTGATTTTCAGCAGTTTTTCTAATTGAGATGCCTCAAAATGTTGATGATCCGGAAATGCTTGAGTTCGCCCTAATTGAATCCCTAAGTTTTCTACCGACAGGTAAAAACGCTGGGATTGCACAACTCCCGCGATGGCAACACCCGGTCATTGAAATCTCACTTTAATTGGCGCTTTTTCATTGTTTTTAACTACGGCGAATGAGGCACAAGACGCATAACCGCATCTTGAATACCGATCCACATTAGTGACTCGCAAAATCGCCGGATTTTAATCGACTCTGCACTCCCACGCAATGCTACCTGCAGGTACACAAAACCATTTCTAACAATGCGCGCCTTCAGCATCCATATTACGACATTTCCAAATCAATACGCTGTAATTGATACGCTGTAAAACCATCGCTGTCAGAGCCAATAATATCGCACCTCGCTTTGGCTTTAAGAGTAATCACAACTCGCGTGCTGGTTACGATTCGTGAAAGTTACTATACTGGCGCATTGGTGCGTTTCATCGATCAATACAGGCCTCATCGCGACCTTCAATTGATTCGTATTTTCAGTGACGAATAACGGATAAGTTTTAGATTACGTCAGCAACCACGAGAAATCACACCTACGCGCAAAACCCTCGTCTTTCAATTCTTCCACAAGCCAAACAACGCAGTGCGTTTGTATTATTTCCACCAACGAGACAAATTCCTGCACGACATTATCACTGGTTTGTGAGAGCGCGATAAGAAGACTTGAGCCACAAAGAGAATAAGACGCGACGAATTTGGGCTAATCAACCAAAAATAATAAAGAAAAGGCGATAAGACCCAAAACAAGTCTGGAGTTGGAATTAGAAGGGCATAGAAACTCTTTCTAATAAGTAAGTGATGAGGCCAACGCGAGTTTTTCTAACCTGCGTTTTCGATAAATCAATAACCAGCCACCAAACCGACATACCATGTGTAAATGTTTTCCTAGGCGCCATTTTGTTCAAGCAATGTTTTGCAGGACCGCCACGCCTACGAATTCCTCTGCCTCATGACTCAATCACAAGAATTTCATCCGCATTTCGCTAATGGTTGATAAACGACGAGCGATTACGATAACAGTTCGATCTTCTTCAATTCAACTAATGCAGATTGAACTGCTCGTTCTGACTCTGGTATCTAGTGCGGGATGTGGCTTCATTCAAACTAATACTGAGAATTACGCAATAAAGTCACGAGCAATCGCTAAACGCCGGACGTAGCCACCAGGAGAGGCTAGCACCCGCTTTTCACCACCACCGTATCAAAACCTTGTGGTAATCTCGATAAACTCTGGAAGACAAGCCGCTTTTTGCCGCCGCACATTTCTTCGCGAGAATACTTATCCTGCGCCGCACAAGCAATATTATTCCGTACGGTATCGTTAGAATGGACTTGTTGAGAAACGCGCAGTTTCGCAAAGCGCAAATTAGATAAAACGATAATTCCTGGATATTTACGCCATCCAGTAAAAATTCTCACCTTGCCCAACACATCATATAAAAGCGCGTCACCAAAATTAGCAATGGTTGATTTGGCTCCGGATCCAGAACGCACTAGCGCTCATTGGTTTTTCCAGCTGGAACGCTAAAAGAAATATTATTTAATGCAAGTTCCTCTTTCCCCGATATGCAAAACTCACATTTTTACCTTTAACAATTCGCTGGTTCAGCTTGGTGGCAAGTCCCATTATCTTTTTCTGGTTCTAAATCTAAATGGCAGCCAGCGCTGGACACGCTGCTATCATTCCTCGTTGAATTCGAGAGTTTACGTTGGTTAAAGATTTTAATGGGCGCATCATCGCCAACATAGATGAGTAGAAACCACGCAAAAGAACCCGGCACTTAGGTTATCTTCCGCAATCAACCCAGCCGTCGCGTTAAAACAATACTGCTGCCAAAGCAAGTAGAAGCACAATTCAGCACGCGCAAACAGGAGTCTGCGGTGACCATTTTCATACCTTTTACGACGCATAATAGTTGCTTTAACTTTCATTAAAACGCTCTTCCCATCACATACTGACCACCAAACGAAAAGTCATCGACTTTATGTCCTTCGGGCAACATTTGCTCGGTAGTCGCTGTCAATTCACCCATTGAATCTTGTGCAAATTTACTCAACTTACGGGAAAATTTTGAAAACGATAGTGATCAGGTACCGCAACACTGGCACGGATAACAACAAACAAGGGTTACATTCCCCAGCCTGTATAAACAT